>ENA-UPWO01000266-UPWO01000266.1-human-gut-metagenome-genome-assembly--contig:-NODE-266-length-35106-cov-25.103400_pt1 | contig 35106 bp, 25 predicted proteins | sample MGYA00250056_ERZ773388 | MGnify/ENA primary metagenome ERZ773388 (study PRJEB29103, sample SAMN06112004) | human gut metagenome | biome: human gut; feature: ankylosing spondylitis patient; material...
TCCTTTTACCCAGGGCGCTGCCCTGGGCTATGTGCTTCTGCCCCTTCGGGGCGTGCCACTCGTGAGTTTTGACACACTTGCAGAGGGTACATTTCTTGCTCGGTTGGTGCACTTGAGACAAGTGCACCCCCTAAGTGTGCCACCGTTTGCGTTCGCCGTCCAATCAGATTCCGTCCGCCGTCCGATCGGATTCCGTACGGGTGACGATGACTTTTCGTGAGGTTTTTACTGCAAATATCAGACAAGCTGAACGCCATATCGCCACTGCGCAATATTTTTTTACACGCAAACCCACCTATTTATAAAGAAAAAGACGTAACTTTGCATAAAAACAGTATAAAATCAATGGAATACAACTTCAGAGAAATAGAAAAGAGATGGCAGAGCCAGTGGGTGAAGGACAAGACTTACCACACCACTGAGGACCCTGCAAAGGAGAAGTTCTACGTACTCAACATGTTCCCCTACCCGTCGGGAGCCGGTCTGCACGTAGGCCATCCGCTTGGCTATATCGCATCGGACATCTACGCACGCTACAAGCGCTTGAAGGGCTTCAACGTGCTCAACCCTATGGGCTACGACGCCTACGGACTGCCCGCTGAGCAGTACGCCATTCAGACCGGTCAGCACCCCGAGGTGACTACCGTGGCTAACATCGCACGCTATCGTCAGCAGCTCGACAACATTGGCTTCTCGTTCGACTGGGACCGCGAGATTCGCACCTGCGACCCGAAGTACTACCACTGGACTCAGTGGGCGTTCGAGAAGATGTTCGGCTCGTTCTTCTGCAACTCGTGCCAGAAGGCAGAGCCGATTGAGAAGCTCGTGGAGCACTTCAACGAGAAGGGCACCGAGGGTCTGGATGTCGCCGAGAGCGAGCATCTGGAGTTCACAGCAGAAGAGTGGCGCGCCATGAGCGACGTGGAGAAGCAGAAGACGCTCATGAACTACCGCATCGCTTACCTCGGCGAGACGATGGTGAACTGGTGCGCCGGTCTGGGCACGGTGCTTGCCAACGACGAGGTGGTGAACGGCGTGAGCGAGCGCGGCGGCTTCCCCGTCGTGCAGAAGAAGATGCAGCAGTGGTGTCTGCGCACATCGGCTTACTCGCAGCGCCTGCTCGACGGTCTGGAGACTGTCGACTGGAGCGACTCTATCAAGGAGACACAGAAGAACTGGATAGGCAGAAGTGAGGGTACGGAGATGCAGTTCAGAATAGCCCCCTCCTCAACGGGGAGAGACGGAGAGGGGCTGTTAACAATCTTCACCACTCGCGCCGACACTATCTTCGGCGTAACGTTCATGGTGCTGGCGCCGGAGAGCGAGCTCGTGGCGCAGCTCACCACAGCCGAGCATAAGGCTGAGGTAGACGAGTACCTGGCTTACGTGAAGAAGCGCACGGAGCTCGACCGCATGGCTAACCACAACGTGACGGGCGTGTTCAGCGGATCGTATGCCGTGAACCCGTTCACCGGCGAGAACATTCCTATCTGGATTTCAGAATACGTGCTTGCAGGCTACGGCACGGGAGCCATCATGGCTGTTCCGGCGCACGACTCGCGCGACTATGCCTTCGCCAAGCACTTCAACCTGCCTATCACGCCGCTCATCGAGGGCGCCGACGTGTCGGAGGAGAGCTTCGACGCCAAGGAGGGCATCGTCTGCAACTCGCCTGCCGCTGGCAAGGAGACATTGGACGGCTTCTCACTCAACGGACTGAGCGTTAAGGAGGCTATCGCAAAGACAAAGCAGTTCGTGACGGAGAAGGGCATGGGCCGCGTGAAGGTCAACTATCGTCTGCGCGACGCTATCTTCTCGCGTCAGCGCTACTGGGGCGAGCCGTTCCCGGTCTACTACAAGGACGGCATGCCGCAGATGGTGCCTGAGGACTGCCTGCCGCTGCTGCTGCCCGAGATTGAGACATACAAGCCTACAGAGACCGGCGAGCCGCCGTTGGGACGCGCCAAGATGTGGGCGTGGGACACAGAGAAGCGCCAGGTGGTAGACAAGGCGCTCGTGGACAACAAGACCGTCTTCCCGCTCGAGCTGAACACCATGCCGGGCTTCGCCGGCTCATCGGCTTACTACCTGCGCTATATGGATCCGCACAACGACACATGCCTCGTGGGCAAGGACGCCGACAACTACTGGCAGAACGTAGACCTCTACGTAGGAGGCTGCGAGCACGCTACGGGCCACCTCATCTACTCGCGCTTCTGGAACAAGTTCCTCTTCGACCTCGGCGTGTCATGCAAGGAGGAGCCGTTCCAGAAACTCGTCAACCAGGGCATGATTCAGGGTCGCTCCAACTTCGTATATAGAATAAACCGAGCCCCCTCTAACTCCCCCGTCTTCGTATCGTACAACCTGCGCAAAGACTACGATGTCACACCGATACACGTAGACGTGAACATCGTGAGCGCCGACGTGCTCGACATCGAGGCGTTCAAGGCATGGCGACCGGAGTATGCCAACGCCGAGTTCGTGCTCGAGGACGGCAAGTACATCTGCGGCTGGGCTGTAGAGAAGATGTCGAAGTCGATGTTCAACGTCGTCAACCCCGACATGATCGTGGAGAAGTACGGCGCCGACACGCTGCGTCTGTACGAGATGTTCCTCGGTCCGGTGGAGGCAAGCAAGCCTTGGGACACCAACGGCATCGACGGCTGCTTCCGCTTCCTCAAGAAGTTCTGGGCGCTGTTCTACGAGAACCGCACCGACGAGTTCCTGCCCTCAGACGCTGAGCCTACAGCCGACAACCTCAAGAGCCTGCACAAGCTCATAAAGAAGGTGACTGAGGACATCGAGCACTTCTCTTACAACACCTCTATCTCGGCGTTCATGATTGCCGTGGGCGAGCTGGCACAGCAGAAGTGCCGCTCAAAGCAGGTGCTCGAGCAGCTCGTGGTGCTCATCGCGCCGTTCGCTCCGCACATCGCAGAGGAGCTGTGGCACGCCTTAGGCAACACCACGACCGTATGCGACGCTCAGTGGCCCGTGTTCAACCCGCAGTATCTCGTAGAGAGCGAGGTGCAGCTCACCGTGTCGTTCAACGGCAAGGCACGCTTCCAGAAGAAGTTTGCTGCCGACGCTACCAACGACGAGATTCAGGCTGCTGTGCTCGCCGACGAGCAGAGCAAGAAGTATCTCGACGGCAAACAAGTCGTTAAGGTGATTGTCGTACCTAAGAAGATCGTGAATGTCGTTATAAAGTAACAAATATAAATCCTATGACCATCGACCGCAAAATTATCTGGCAAGAAGCAAAGGACTATTTCAACATCACTCTCGGCTTACTGCTTTACACCTTCGGTTTCACAGTTTTCCTACTACCCTACGAAATTGTAACCGGAGGCATCGCCGGTATCGGAGCCATCGTGTTCTATGCCACTAAATTTCCAGTTCAATGGACATTTTTCATCATCAACGCCGTGCTCATCGTGGCGGCTCTGAAGGAGCTTGGAATAAAGTTCCTTGCCAAAACCATCTATGCCACGATAGCCATAACCGTGATGCTCGACCTGGCGCAGAAGATAGTGGAGATGCCCGACGGCACCTTCTACAAACTCATGGGCGAAGGCAACGACTTCATGTCGCTCATCATCGGATGTATGCTTACGGGCACGTCACTGGCGATAGTGTTCCTGAACAACGGCAGCACGGGTGGAACAGACATCATCGCTGCCGTAGTGAACAAACACTATAATGTGTCGCTCGGCAAGGGTCTCATCATGGTCGACCTCGTCATCATCGGCAGCTGTCTCGCCATCGACTCTTTCGGTCCGTTCCCGCAGCGCTGTCAGATGGTGGTGTTCGGTCTGTGTACGATGGTCATCGAGTGTACCATGCTCGACTACGTGATGAGCGTGCAACGGCAATCGGTGCAGTTCATGATTTTCTCGCACAAGTATCAGGAGATAGCAAGCGCCATCACCAAGAAGACCGACCACACGCTCACTATCCTCGACGGTCACGGATGGTATACGGGTAAGGAGATGAAGGTGATATGCCTGCTCGCCAAGAAGAGCGAGTCGGTGCTCATCTTCCGCCTCATCAAGATGATAGACCCGCGCGCCTTCGTGTCGCAGAGCAGCGTCATCGGCGTCTACGGCGAGGGATTCGACCAGATAAAGGTTAAGGTAAAGAAGGAAAGCCCCTCCCAACCCTCCCCGTCGGGGAGGGCTAAGGAAGGCTTAGTCAGCAAAGGCTTAGAAAGGCCTAAAGAGGCTTAGAAAGGCTTATTAAAAAAACAACAATGAACAATTCACAGCAATCATACACCCTCCCCGACGGGGAGGGACGGGGTGGGGCTATCGTCTTCGCCACAAACAACAAGCACAAGCTCTCGGAGATACGCGCCATACTCGGCGACCGCTTCCACGTGCTCTCGCTCGAAGACATCAACTGCCACGCAGACATACCCGAGACAGCCAACACGCTTGAGGGCAACGCCATTCAGAAGGCGCGCTACGTAGTGGACAACTACGGCTACGACTGCTTCGCCGACGACACGGGCCTCGAAGTGCCCGAGCTTGGAGGCGAACCGGGCGTCCACTCGGCACGCTATGCCGAGGGCACCGACCACAACTCAGAAGCCAACATGCAGAAGCTGCTCGCACGCTTGGGCGACAGCAACGACCGCCGTGCGCAGTTCCGCACCGTGATAGCTCTCGCACGCCGCAGCGACGTTGCCGACTACACGCTCTTCGAGGGCATCGTGCGCGGCACCATATCGCGCGAGAAGCAGGGCACAGAGGGCTTCGGCTACGACCCTATCTTCGTGCCCGAAGGCTACAAGGAGTCGTTCGCCCAGCTCGGCATGGACATCAAGAACGGCATATCGCACCGAGCACGCGCCGTTGCAAAGCTCTCAGAATACCTCAAGTAGTCATGTAGCACCCCCGTAGCGGAGGTCTCCGGCCTCCGCCGCTGGTTACAAAATATTGGTTACAAAATATTGCTGTCCGGTAAAACTAATAATGTGGTCAAAGACGGGCTGAAAGCCCAATAATCACATAGCCCAGGGCAGCGCCCTGGGTAAACATTATACCACACATCTACATTCGCCCTGTAAGGGCAAAAGCCTAATTATTAAGCTTTTGCCCTTACAGGGCGCATTGTTCATTATAAATACAAAACACCCAGGGCGCTGCCCTGGGCTATGTGATTATTGGGCTTTCAGCCCGCATTGATTGAGTTTTGACACATCCCCCACGCACCTCAACATAACCTCTTATGGTTAGCTCGGTTGGTGCAGTGCTTGCGCGGTTGGTGCCTTCCAGGGGGTGCAGCAGTCTCTGCTGCACCAACAAAGTAAATGGTGCATTTCTGCGCGGTTGGTGCACTTGAGACAAGTGCACCCCCTAAAAAAAATCCCAACAGAGGCAGCCCTCCGTTGGGATTTCCATTTTATATATGTTTTTCCGATATTTACTTAACAAGCACCTTCTTAGATGTGCCGTCGCTCATCTTAACAACGTTGATACCCTTCTGAGGAGCAGAGAGCTTCTTGCCGTCGAGAGAGTAGTACTGCATAGCAACCGGCTTGTCAGAACCATTCAGACCAAGGATAACAGTCTCGCCATTCGGCTTCTCGAGGATGAGCTGCATGCAAGGGCAACGCTTTTCTGTTTTTGTATCTTCAGGATTGTTAAGCATGTACATACCCTCCTTATACTTAGAAGAAGGCTTACCATAAGCGAGGAACATGCCCTCAACGCCGTTATCTGTGCTCACGCCAGTGAGGAACGGGAACTCTTCCTGAGTAGTGCCATTACCCTTCACCTGCTCGTATGCCAAACCGTACATGAAAGCAAACTCTTCGCCAGTGATCTCATACGGCTGAGCAAAAGCTACAGAGTTCCACTGCAAAGTAAGCTGCTGGTCCTCTACTGTGCTGACCTTATAGTTCTCGTCCTCAACAAGATATGGCGAATCGAGCTCTGTGCCATTCTGGTCTGTTTCAGACTGATAAACAACAGCTAACGCACCTGCCTTCTCACCCAAGTTAGCTACTACAGCGAAGTTGAGACCTACGATCTTGTAGCCTGCCATTTCAGAGAAATCGACATCTACGCCATTATTCATCTGTGACAATACCAGCGAAACAGACTCCCATTTCGGGAAGCCATTCGACTGTGACGGATTCTCAGAACCATTGAAGCCAAGAAGCACATACTTAGATTCTCCCTCCTTCATCATAGGAGCCTTTGCCTTCTTTACAACGCTAACCGGAGTTGCGTCTACCTTGTCAGTATAAACTGCAGCCGACTTTGCTGTCTGTGCCGAAGCACCACCTGCGAGCAGCAACATTGCTGCCAATGAGAGTAAAGTTTTCTTCATAGTCTATAAGTTTTAAAATTACTAACCACAAAAGTACAAAATAAATTGCAATTCGATAATGTTTTGCAATAAATTTTTAAAAAATTCAACCAAACTGACTTTTTATACTGCAAAATTGCAAGAAAAACTGCGATTTTACTGGAAACAGACCCCGAAAAGCGCTCAGAGCACCATAAAACACCTTAACAACTCTTTACTCCTGCACAAAAAAAGTATGGCGGGCGTGCCCTTATGTGCAAGACTTTCTGTAACTTTGCAAGCATTAAACAATACATTATTAATATAATATATGGCAATTCATCCTCTTTGGACAGACGACTACAGGCTGCTTATCGTGCAGCTCTACCAGAAGAGTCCGGCAGGCGTTAAGTCGGAATACTCGCGCCCCGTGGTCGATCTGGCGCTCGAGCTGCATATTCCGCCGAAGACGCTGCAGGAGCAGATGGTGGTGCTCGAAGAGCACGCCACGCCTTCGCTGCAACGTCTATGGGACACATACGCCGAAAACCCACGCCGACTGGCACGCGACGTGAAGCGGCTCAGGCAGATGGCGGGGTTCGGCTTCGGCAACGCCTTCTACAGCGGCATGGACATAACGCTGCCCTTCGAGCATGACTATCTGCCTATCGACGCAGAACAGAAGCTGACGCCGGTGATGCTCACCATCATCCTCAGCCTCTACTTCCAGCTGATGACGAACACTATGGTGAGCGAGACGCCGGAGGTGCAGGATATGGCGCGTCTGTTGGGCTTGAAGCCCGAAGAGGTGGTAGATGTGCTGAAGATATACCAGACATTCGACCCCATTCTGAAACGCGAACCGCTGCCCCACTCGCCCATCAACGACGAGGCGAAGTTGGTTTGGCAGAGATACAGCAACGAAGCGCCCGAGGTGCTGACCACTACTGTGGAGAGGCTAAAGGAATACTTCAAAGGCTGCGCCTAAGCCGAACTAAGCCTTTCTAAGCCTCTTTACGCCTTGGCTTAGAAAGGCCTAAAAAGGCTTAAAGAGGCTTAGTCAACAATGGCTTAGAAAGGCCTAAACGCCACCAGAAATATTATGAAACTAATACAAACCCAGGAACAGAAGCAGCAGCAGTTGCAGCGCCTGACGCAACAGCAGATGCTGCAGGTGCACATGCTCGAGATGCCCGTCACGGAGCTTGAAGAGAACGTGAACGCGGAGCTCGACGACAACCCTGCGCTCGTGAAGGCAGACGACGACATCTACGACTCGAACACCTCATACGACAGCAACGACAGCCCCGCATACGCTTCCTCTTCAGACAACGACGGCGGCAACGACGAAAGCAACGGCGGCGACATGGACGAGGTGGACACCGAGGCGGACGCCTTCGCCGCTCACACAGAGCGAGAGGAACGCGAGTCGGCGCTGAACAATGCGCTCGACCGTATGACCGGTTCCGACGAAGACATGCCTACGGCGGCTTACACCGGAGCCTACGGAGCCGATTCTGCCGACTACGAGGAGATGGTCTACGGCGACACGCGCTCGTTCTACGACAAGCTGAAGGAGCAGATGGGCGAGATAGACCTCTCGGAGAACGACCAGAAGATAATGGAATACATCATCGGCTCGCTCGACAGCGACGGATTGCTGCGCAAGGACAGCCAGTCGATATGCGACGAACTGGCTATCTATCAGGGCGTCTACTGCGACGTGAAGGACATCGACCGCATAATCGGAATCCTGCAGACCTTCGACCCGGCTGGCATCGGAGCGCACTCGCTGCAGGAGTGTCTGCTGCTGCAGATAGAACGCCGCCCTGATGACAGAATGAAGCAGCTGATGACGGCAGTCGTAAAGAAGCACTTCAACGACTTCGCGAAGAAGCACTTCGAGAAGTTGCCGCAGTTGCTGGGCGTGGACGAACACACCGGACAGCGCGTGCTGGAGGAGCTGCGCCGACTCAACCCCAAACCGGGCGCTTCGCTCGGCGAGACCGAGGGCAGAAACGTGCAGCAGATTACGCCCGACTTCATCATCGACACCGACGACAACGGCAACGTATCGTTCTACATAAACAACGGAAACATACCCGAGCTGCGCGTCTCTTCCTCGTTCAGCGAACTCATGGAGACCTATCGCAACAACAAGGAGAAGATGTCGCGCCGCGAAAAGGAAGCGCTGCTCTACGCAAAGCAGAAGGTGGAGCGCGCAATGGGATACATAGAAGCGATAAAGCAACGCTACCGCACACTCACGCTCACCATGCAAGCCATCATCGACTGGCAACGCAAGTTCTTCCAGGACGGCGACGAGGCTGACCTCAAGCCGATGATTCTGAAGAACATCGCCGACCGTACGGGGCTCGACATAAGCACAATATCGCGCGTCAGCAACGTGAAGTACGCGCAGACCAACTGGGGAACCTACCCGCTGCGTTTCTTCTTCAGCGACGGCTACACCAACGAAGACGGCGAGGAGATGTCTACACGCAAGATAAAGATTGCGCTGAAAGACCTCGTCGGCAAGGAAGACAAGGCGAAACCGCTCAGCGACGATGCCATCAGAGAGGCGCTCGTGAAGCTCGGCTACCCCATCGCACGACGCACCGTGGCAAAGTATCGCGAGCAACTGGGCATACCGGTGGCAAGAATGAGAAAGAACTAATTATGAAAGAAAAGAACATTATCCTCGCAGCCCGCGCCCTGAGCGCGGTGTTCACCCCGTTCTATCTGTCTTTGGTAGGGATGACCGTACTCTTCACGTTCAGTTATCTCAGTCAGATGCCGTGGGGGTACAAACTGAGCGTGCTCGCTATGGTCTACTTCTTCACCATTCTCATGCCCACAATGCTCATCAAGCTCTACCGCAACTATCACGGCTGGACTCTCATCCAGCTCAGCCGCAAGGAGCGCCGCGTGGTGCCCTATCTGCTCTCGATAGTGAGCTACTACGCCTGCTTCTACGTCATGCGACTGTATAACATTCCGCACTTCATGGGCAACATACTCATGGCGGCGCTCGTGATACAGATAGTGTGCGCACTGATAAACGTGTGGTGGAAGATTTCGACGCACACCGCAGCCATCGGTGGCGTGGTGGGCGCTCTGCTCGCCTTCTCGTTCATCTTCATGTTCAACCCCATCACATGGCTCTGCTTCTCGCTCGTGCTCTCAGGGCTCGTCGGCACCAGCCGCATAATACTCCGACAGCACACCCTTTCGCAAGTGACGGCGGGCTTCGGCGTAGGCGTGCTCATCGCCTTCGTGATAATACTGGGGCTGTAGCCCCTCCCAACCCTCCCCGTCGGGGAGGGCTTAGTTAGCAAAGGCTTATTCTGCAAAGGCTTAGAAAGGCTTAAAAAGGCTTAGTTAGCAAAGGCTTAGAAAGGCCTAAGAAGGCTTAGAAAGGCTTAAGAAAGAAACAAACAATAAAAAACAATAAAATATATGACTCCATTAGTTAGCATCATCATGGGCAGCACATCAGACCTGCCCGTTATGGAAAAGGCATGCAAGTTCTTGAACGACATGCAGGTGCCGTTTGAAGTGAACGCCCTCTCTGCTCATCGCACACCGGACGCAGTTGAAAGTTTCGCTAAGGGCGCAAAGGCGCGTGGCGTTAAGGTAATCATTGCCGCAGCAGGCATGGCAGCAGCTCTGCCCGGTGTCATCGCAGCAAGCACCACTCTGCCCGTCATCGGCGTGCCTATCAAGGGTATGCTCGACGGTCTCGACGCCATGCTCTCTATCATACAGATGCCCCCGGGAATACCCGTTGCAACAGTAGGCGTAAACGGAGCCATGAACGCAGCCATCCTCGCTTGCGAAATGATTGCGCTCTGCGACGAAGGCATCGCAGAAAAGATGGCTCAGTACAAGGCTGGCTTGGGAGAGAAGATAGAAAAGGCGAACAAGGAGCTCGCTGAGGTGAAGTTTGAATATAAATGTTAAGATGATAGATCTCTTCAACTACCGCCGCCGCGAAGCCTCACCAGTTCAGGTAGGCGACATACAGCTTGGCGGCGACGCCCCGATACGCGTGCAGTCGATGACCACAACCAACACCAACGACACGGAGGCGTGCGTGGCTCAGGCTGAGCGCATCATTAAGGCAGGCGGCGAACTCGTGCGACTCACTACGCAGGGCCGCAGAGAGGCTGAGAACCTGCAGAACATAAACGCACAACTGCGTGCCGACGGCTACACCACACCGCTCGTTGCCGACGTTCACTTCAACGCCAACGTGGCTGACGTGGCTGCGCTGTACGCAGAGAAGGTGCGCGTGAACCCGGGCAACTACGTAGACCCGGCGCGCGTGTTCAAGAAGATTGAGTACACCGACGCGGAGTATGCCGACGAACTCAAGAAACTGGAGGACCGCTTCGTGCCCTTCCTCAACATCTGCCGCAAACACCACACGGCGGTGCGCATCGGCGTGAACCACGGTTCGCTCTCCGACCGCATCATGTCGCGCTACGGCGACACGCCGGAAGGCATCGTCGAGAGCTGCATGGAGTTTCTGCGCATCTGCAAGAAGGAGCATTTCGACAACGTAGTGATAAGCATCAAGGCGTCGAATACGGTTATCATGGTGCGCACGGTGCGTCTGCTCATCACCGAGATGGACAACGCCGACATGCACTACCCGCTCCACCTCGGCGTCACCGAGGCTGGCGAGGGCGAGGACGGACGCATCAAGAGTGCGGTGGGCATCGGCGCACTGCTTGCCGACGGCATCGGCGACACTATCCGCGTGAGTCTGAGCGAGGAGCCGGAAGCGGAGATACCCGTTGCGCGCCACCTCGTCGACTATATCACGAAGCGTGCCGGACACACTCTCGTGCCAGGCACCGAGGCGAAGGACTTCTCTTGGGTGCGTCCTGAGCGTCGCCCCACTCGCGCTATGGGTTACATCGGCGGCTCGAATGTGCCGGTGGTGATAGCTTCGCTCGGACAGAACGACGACGCAGAGAGCGTGGAGTTCAACCCCGATATGACACCCGACTATATCTACTGCGGTGCCAAGCTGCCCAAGAACCGCCGCGACGGACAGAAATACATCGTCGACTTCAACGCATACACCGGCGAGCCGAACACCTACCCTATCTTCCCGTACAACGCTACGCCGTTCGTGGGCGGAGTGAAGGCAGATGTTAAGTTCCTCGTGCTGCAGCTCGGCGCTCCGTCGGAGGAGTACATGGCTTGCCTGAAGGCTCACCCGGAGGTAGTGGTCGTTGCTGTGTCAAACCAGCAGAACCGCCTCGGCGAGCAGCGTGCGCTTACTCACGAACTGTGGTCGAACGGCTTGTTCAACCCCGTTGTGTTCGCTCAGATGTACAGTCATAGCAGCGCCGAGAAGGCAGACCTGCAGCTTGAGGCGGCAGCCGATATGGGTGCGCTGATGATTGACGGCCTCTGCGACGGCGTATGGCTGATGAACAACGGCGACATCGCGGTGCGCGACCTTACCGACACAGCGTTCGCCATTTTGCAGGCGGCTCGTCTGCGCACATCGAAGACCGAATACATCTCATGCCCTGGCTGCGGCAGAACGCTCTACGACCTGCGCTCTACAATCGCAAAGATAAAGGCGGCTACGGCTCACATGAAGGGACTGAAGATAGGCATCATGGGCTGCATCGTGAACGGACCTGGCGAGATGGCTGACGCCGACTACGGTTATGTGGGCGCCGGACCGGGAAAGATTTCGCTCTACAAGCAGAAGATGTGCGTGGAGAAGGCTATCCCCGAGAGTGAGGCAGTGGAACATCTGCTCAGATTTATAGAAGAAGACAGAAAGGAAAAATAATGAGTTTAACTGGCATTGCACGATACGCATTCGCACCCCGACAGCATAAGCTGGAACAACACTTCAACGAGCCAGAGGCTCTGCAGCACAACGTGTTGCAGCACCTCCTGCGCGCTGCCGCCAACACCGAGTACGGCAGAAACCATCTTTTCGCTACGACAAAGGGCTACGACGACTTCGTGCGCAACGTGCCCGTGAATACCTACGAGGAGCTGAAGGCCGACATCGACCGTATGCGACACGGCGAGGCTGACGTGCTGTGGCCGGGAAAGGTGAAGTGGTACGCCAAGTCGTCGGGCACTACGAACGACAAGAGCAAGTTCATACCCGTGTCGGCTGAAGGACTGAAGAACATACACTACAAGGGCGGCACCGACGTGGTGGCGCTCTACCTGCAGAACAACCCGAAGAGCCGCATGTTCGACGGCAAGGGATTGATCTTAGGCGGTTCTCACTCGCCCAACTACAACGTGGCTGGCTCGCTCGTGGGCGACCTCAGCGCCATTCTCATAGAGAACATCAACCCGCTCGTGAACCTCGTGCGTGTGCCGAAGAAGCAGACGGCGCTGCTGAGCGACTTCGAGGTGAAGCGCGACCGCATTGCGCGCGAATGTCTCAACAAAAACGTGACTAACATCTCGGGTGTACCCTCATGGATGCTAAGCGTGCTGGTGCGCGTGCTCGAGCTGTCGGGCAAGGAGCGCCTCGACGAGGTGTGGCCCAACCTGGAGGTGTTCTTCCACGGCGGCATCGCGTTCACGCCATACCGCTCGCAGTACGAGCACATCATAAAGAGCGACCGCATGCACTACATGGAGACATACAACGCATCGGAGGGTTTCTTCGGCATACAGAACGACCCAGAGGACAAGTCGATGCTGCTGATGCTCGACTACGACGTGTTCTACGAGTTTCTGCCTATGGACGAGTTCGACTCTGAGAACCCGAACATCGTGCCGCTCGAGGGTGTGGAGACGGGCAAGAACTACGCCATGCTTATCAGCACGTCGTGCGGATTGTGGCGCTACATGATTGGCGACACGGTGAAGTTCACGTCGGTGCGCCCCTACAAGTTCGTCATAACGGGCAGAACGAAGTATTTCATCAACGCTTTCGGCGAGGAACTTATTCAGGACAACGCCGAGAAGGGCCTCGCCTATGCCTGCCAGCAGACTGGCGCAGAGGTGAAGGAGTACACGGCGGCGCCGGTGTTCATGGACGCCAACGCGAAGTGCCGCCACCAGTGGCTCATCGAGTTCGCGAAGAAGCCTGAGAACATCAGCGAGTTTGCCGACATCCTCGACCGACAGCTGCAGGCTATCAACTCCGACTACGAGGCGAAGCGCTTCCACGACATCACGCTGCAGCCGCTTGAGGTTGTCGTTGCACGCGAAGGTCAGTTCGACGACTGGTTGCGCTCTAAGGGCAAGCTGGGCGGACAGCACAAGATACCGCGCCTCTCCAACAACCGCAAGACCATTGAGGAGATAATGGGGATGAAGTGATGTTGTGATGGTGATAATGGGGTTGAGATGGTGAGGTGTTGAGATGGTGACATTTGTGTTGCCGTTCTCAGGGGGTGCACTTGTCTCAAGTGCACCAACCTATCTAACAATGGTATTGTGATGTTGTCATGTTGATATGGTGACAATTAGTGTTATTGATTGTGGCGGAGGCCGGAGACCTCCGCTACGGATAATCAACAGTTACATAGTTTTAACACACACTCCAACCAATCTGCGACAAAGGAGTTGCTGAAAAACAAATAAAAAAACAAGAAGTTAAGCCAAATGCTGAAACTAAGAAACATACTATATATAATAGGTGTAATCGCGCTGCTCTCGTCGTGCGCTCGCATGGGACGCCCCGACGGAGGATGGTACGACGAGACGCCGCCGCATGTGATAGGCTCGACACCTGCCGACCGCAGCACTAACGTGCACGCGAAGAAGGTGAACATCTACTTCGACGAGTTCATAAAGCTCGACAACGCGTCGGAGAAGGTGGTGGTGTCGCCGCCGCAGCTTGAGCAGGCGGAGATAAAGGCTTCTGGCAAGAAGATCAGCGTGGAGCTGAAGGACTCGCTGAAGCCCAACACCACGTACACCGTCGATTTCTCTGACGCCATCTCCGACAACAACGAGGGCAACCCGATGGGCAACTACACCTACAGCTTCTCTACGGGCGACCATATCGACACGCTTGAAGTGGCTGGCACGGTGGTGGCGGCTGAGAACCTCGAGCCGGTGAAGGGCATACTCGTGGGTCTGTACGCCGAGTTTGAGGACTCGTGCTTCATGAAGCAGCCCATGCTGCGCGTGGCGCGTGCCGACTCGCGCGGACACTTCGTCATAAAGGGCGTGGCGCCGGGCGCTTACCGCATCTACGCCCTCAACGACCAGGACGGCAACTATATGTTCTCGCAGAAGAGCGAGCAGATGGCTTTCTCACACGACACCATACGCCCTGCGTTCTGCGACGCCGTGCGACAGGACACGCTTTGGCTCGACTCGCTGCATATCAAAGACATAAAGCAGACGGGATACATACGCTTCACGCCCGACGACCTCGTGCTCAGAGCGTTCGAACACGTGCAGACCGACCGATTCTTCCTGAAGTCGGAGCGCCAGCAGCCCGACCGCTTCACGCTGTTCTTCAGCTACGGCTCGAAGACGCTGCCCGAGATAAAGCCGCTCAACTTCGACGCTACCGACCGACTCCTTATAGAACCGTCTGTGCGACGCGACACCATAACCTACTGGCTGCGCGACACGGCGCTCGTCAATCAGGACACGCTCAGCCTCGCCCTCACCTACGAGATGACCGACACGCTAGGCAACCTCGTGCCGCAGACCGACACGCTGCAGATTCTCTCTAAGCAGCCCTACGAACGCCGCCTGAAGGAGGCGCAGAAGGAGCTGGAGAGCTGGAAGAAGCAACAGGAGAAGAAGCGCAAGCGCGGCGAGGAGTACGACTCCGTGATGCCGCCGAAGGAACTGGAGTTTAAGCTGGCTGTCGACTCAAAACTCGACCCCGACCGCAACCTGCACTTCGAGTTCGACACGCCGCTCGCCTCAGCAGACACGTCTAAGATTCACCTCTACGCCAAGCACGACACGCTATGGTACGTAGCGCCGCTGCGCTTCGAGCCAGTGAAGCAGAAGATGTGGGGCGACAGCATAGCCACCGCAGAGTCGAAGCGCCAGTACATACTGCGCGCCGAGTGGCGTCCGGGCATAGAATACAGCCTCGAAATCGACTCGCTCGCCTTCACCGACATCTACGGCAACGCGTCGAGAAAGCTGAAGAAGGGCTTCAAGGTGGGCGCCATGGATGACTACAGTTGTCTGGTGCTCAATATAGCTCAGTTCAAGGGCGAGAACCTCGTCGTCGAACTGCTCACGAGCGAAGACAAGGCGGTGAAGAGCGTGCGCACAACCAACTCAACGGCAGCGTTCTACTACGTACGACCCGGCAAATACTACGCCCGCCTGTTCGTCGACCGCAACAACAACGGCGTGTGGGACACGGGCGACTACAGCGCCAACCTGCAACCCGAAGAGGTGTTCTACTATCCGTACGAGATAGAGTGCAAGGCGAAGTGGGACGTAACGCTCAACTGGAACATCAACGAGAAACCGCTCGACCAGCAGAAACCCGAGAATATAAAGAAACAGAAGGGCGAACGCCAACGCAAGATACAACAGCGCAACATGGAAAGAGCGCGGAAAATGGGCATTGCGTATCCGTTCTAACAGTTGAGAGTTGAGAATTGAGAGTTGAGAGTTGAGAGTTATGATTACCATATAAAAATAAAATAAAAACAGAAACTGAAAATAAAAAACAGAGTCTGTAAAAACAACAGACCATCCCCCACAAAACATATCATAACTCTCAATTCTCAACTCTCAATTCTCAACTAAATCACCCCTCCACTGAATTACACAAAAAAACTAAAACCGCTCAATTATATGAGAATAAAAAACTTCCTCCTCGTCGTAGCCCTGCTATTGGCAGGTCTGCAGACCACAACGGCACAATGCAAGTACCGCAACACGGCAGTAAAGCCGGGCGAGTTCCTGTCGTATAACCTCTACTACAACTGGCAGTTCGTATGGGTGAAGGCAGGCACGGCATCAATGTCGGTAGTGAAGAGCAACTATCACGGCAAGCCGGCGCTGCGCATGGCGCTCATCACACGCACGTCGAAGACACTCGACAAGATGTTCGTGATGCGCGACACGTTGCTCTGCTACAACACGCTCGACCTCGAACCACTCTACTACCGCAAGGGAGCGCGCGAGGGCAAACGCTACACCGTAGACGAGGCGTTCTACTCGTACAGCAACAACCATCAGCACGTGAAGCTGCACCGACAGAAGAACAACGGCGAACACGTATGGAACGAGTTCAACCGCACGGCGTGCGCCTACGACATGATGAGCATCTTCCTGCGCGCACGCTCGTTCAACCCCGAGAGCTGGAAGAAGGGCAAGCGCATACACATACCCATCACCGACGGACCGAAGATCATCAACGCCATCCTCGAATACAAGGGCAAGACCACCGTCAAGGCCGACAACGGCGTGAAGTACCGCTGCCTGCAACTCTCGTATATCGAGAACGAAGGCAATAAGGAGAAGGAGATTACGCGCTTCTACGTTACGGACGACGTACATCATGTGCCGGTAAGACTGGACATGTTCCTGAAGTTCGGCGTCGCAAAAGCGTTCCTCTCAGGCATGAAGGGTGTGAAGTAACCACCGATCGCGTCCGCCGTCCGATCGGACGGCGAACGGAATCTGATCGGACGGCGAACGCAATCCAATCGGGCGGCGTTCGGGTAACGATGATATATCGTAGGAGGCTACGGCATTCCTGCCGTAGCCAATACCAACTGAACCATATTTCAACTATAACTATTTCCAATGGAGGGTGTGTCAAAACTCGCAAGCGTCACGCCCCGAAGGGGCAGAAGCACATAGCCCAGGGCAGCGCCCTGGGTAAAAGGAACCCACACGCCCCCTACGCCCTGTAAGGGCAAAAGCCTAATTATTAAGGTGTTGCCCTTACAGGGCGCATTGTTCATTATATATACCATTATACCCAGGGCGTTGCCCTGGGCTATGTGATGTTGGGCTTTCAGCCCGCGTTAATTGAGTTTTGACACACCCTCCTCCTACATTTGCACAGCATATCATAACTCTCAACTTTCAACTCTCAATTCTCAACTCGAAACAATGCGCAAACTCATTATACTATTCGTCACACTCGCAACCATCACCTCTTGCGACCTGAAACGCGAGAACTTCAACTCCTCGAAGAAGCGCTTCACCAACGAAGTGCTGCTCGGCTACACGCCCGTCAAGGACCAGGGCCACAGCTCGCTCTGCTGGGCGTACGCCATGCTCGCCACCATCGAGAGCGAACACATACAGATGGGCGACTCGGTGAACCTCTCCGTCGACTACATAGCGCGCTACCAGCTCGACGAGCAGGCACGCTTCCACTTCCTCTCGAAAGGCTTCAACCGCATGACGCTGCGCGGAACGGCGCCGCTGCTGCTGCGCCTGCTCGACGAATACGGCATCATGCCCTACGACTCCTACCATGCGCGCGACATCAACTACAACGCCCTCACGAAACGCCTGGAGATGCTCTCCAACTCGTCGCGCAACCTGAGCCAGATGAAGCAACGCACAGAACGACTCTTCGACGAGCGCATAGGAGCGCTGCCCAAGAAGGTGTACATGCTCGGAGCCGAATACACACCGCTCGAGTTCGCCCACAGCGTCTGCATGCGCGGCGAATATCTCGCCATGACGAGCTTCACCCACCACCGCTTCGGCGAAGCGTTCGTGCTCGAAGTGCCCGACAACTACAGCAATGAGCTATACTACAACGTGCCCATCGACGTGATGATGAAGCGCATAGAACGCTCACTGCGCACCGGACACCCCGTATGCTGGGAAGGCGACACAAGCGAAGTGGGCTTCGACTTCAAGCGCGGCGTGGCGGAACTCACCAAGCAGCGACCCTACACGCAGAAGCAGCGACAGATAGAGTTTGAGAACCACCACACCACCGACGACCACTGCATGGTGCTCATAGGTATAGCCCACGACGAGAACGGCAAACGCTACTACATAGCCAAGAACTCGTGGGGAACAGGCAACCAGTACGGCGGACTCATGTACCTCTCGGAGCAGTACGTGATGATGAAGACCATAGCCATCGTCGTGAAGAACATAAATATGTAAGCCACTGGTGCTGCATACAAAAAGACATGTATAGGACTATAACACATAATGTTTGCGCAAATGTTTGCGCAAACATTTTTTTTTATTCGTAAATGCTACAGATTTTAACGTTTATTACACGTTCAAAATATCACTCAAACAGACATTTAGCTATATTTGCAAAATCTAAAGACGCTTATAAATTTTTTACAAATACAATATTATTTAACCTAACCCTTAAAGACTATGCAGAAAAGATCGTTTCTTACAGTCGTAATGTTCCTGATAGGAATGTTTATGACGGGGGCGTACGCACAAGTACACACAGTTTCTGGTCTGGTGAAAGACAAAGAAATGGGTGAACCCCTTGTTGGAGTAAGCGTGTCTGTAAAAGGCACGAAGAATGCAACCATGACTGACCTGAACGGCAACTACACCATTCAAACCAGCCCGAAAGACGTACTCGAGTTCAAGTATGTCGGCATGAAAAATGCAGAGGAGACAGTAGGCAACCGCAAGGTTATCAACGTCACTCTCGTAGCTAACGCAGAAAGCCTCGGCGAAGTCGTAGTGACAGCCATGGGTATCAAGCGTCAGTCGGAGACCCTTACCTACTCGGCTCAGACCGTAGGCGGAAAGGACGTCAACGACATCAAGTCAATCAACATGATCAACTCGCTGCAGGGCAAGAGCGCAGGTCTTCAGATTACGCCTAACTCTACCGGTGCGGGCGGTTCTTCAAAGATTTTGTTCCGCGGAAACAAGTCAATCTCTGGTAGCAACCAGCCGCTCATCGTCATCGACGGTGTACCGACAATGACCAATACCGCAACCTCTCAGGTATCAAGCGACTACGGTGGCGAGCGCGACGCAGGTGACGTTATGTCTACCATCAACCCCGACGATATCGCTTCTATCACACTTCTGAAGGGCGCTGCCGCTTCAGCTCTCTACGGTGCGGTGGCTGCCAACGGCGCCATCATGATCACCACAAAGCAGGGCATGGCAGGCAAGGTGAACGTGAACGTATCGAGCAACACCACAATGGAGGTTCCGATGATTCTGCCTGAGTTCCAGAACACATACGGCGCAGGCGCTGACGGCACATTCTCTTGGGGCGACAAGCTCAGCAAGGCTTGCAAGAACTACGCAGAGTCGTTCTTCCGCACAGGCTTCACTACGAACAACACCGTATCGCTCTCGGGCGGTAGCGAGAACTTCAAGGGCTACTTCTCTTACGGCAACGTATTCTCTCACGGCATGACTCCTGAGAACACATTCCGCAGCCACAACCTCAACACTAAGGTAGACTTCAAGGTGCTCAACAACGTATACGTCGACTTCTCGGCTAAGTACAGCAACCAGTACTCTAAGAACCAGGCTGCTGCCGGCTACCTCTGGAATCCGCTCACAGGCGTATACCTCGCTCCGCGCGGCATCGACTGGGACCACTACAAGGACAACTACGAGGTTTACGACCCCACACGCGGCTGCAACGTACAGAACTGGACCAACACCGAGCTGCAGCAGTTCGGCAACCCGTACTGGATGCTCAACCGTCAGACTCCTATCTCTAAGCGCAACCGCTATGAGTTCGGCGGCTCTATCAAGTGGGACATCACTCCCGACCTCAACATCCAGGGACGTATGCGCTACGAGCGCGGCGAAGAGCAGTTCATCCACAACGCATACGCTTCGTCTGTAGGCAACCTCTACAAGATGGGACGCATGAAGAACAACCGCTACTTCAGCGACCAGCTCTACGGCGACGTGCTCATCAACTACAACCACACTTGGAACGACTGGGGTCTCACAGCTACAGCAGGCTCAAGCTTCACCAAGACCAAGACCGCACACGTAGACCTCTGGGGCGAGGGCGAACAGTACAAGTCGCCGGGCGACGGCAACATCTACTATCCGAACATCTTCACTCCGAACAACTTCTACGGCAACATGTCTAAGCTGGGCAGCGGCGACGCTATGGAGACAGAAAAGCGCCTCAACGCCGTGTTCGCAACAGCTCAGGTAGCCTTCAAGGAGGCTGTCTTCCTCGACCTCTCTGCACGTAACGACTGGTCGTCAGCTCTCGCATTCACCGACGGCTGCTCGTTCTTCTACCCGTCAGTAGGCGCCAGCGTACTGCTCAACAAGCTCGTGCCTATGGGCGAGCAGGTGAACCTCTTCAAGTTCCGCGGCAGCTACTCTATCGTAGGTAACGACGTGCCTATCTACATGTCTAACCCACGCTACACTCTCGGCGAGTCGGGCTCTATCTCAGCTCCCGACAAGGCTGCGTTCCGCACATTGAAGCCAGAGAAGACCCGCTCTATCGAGGTTGGTTTCGACGGTACATTCTTCAACAACCGTCTCGACTTCTCTCTTACATACTATAAGACAAACACCAAGAACCAGTTCTTCTCTGTTTCGGCTCCTTACGAGAGCGGTCTGCGCAACCGTTACGTCAACGCCGGCAACGTACAGAACCAGGGTATCGAGGCATCTATCGGCTGGCACCAGCAGTTCAACCCCGACTTCTCTTGGTCTACCAACTTCAACATCTCTTACAACGAGAACAAGATCAAGGAGCTCGTAGAGGGCTTGGAGAACGGTCTTACCATCGCTTCTTGGCAGGGCGCTAAGGTAGTGCTCAACGAGGGCGGCTCTTACGGCGACCTCTACGTACGCCAGATTAAGCGCGACGAGGCAGGCAAGCCGGTCAAGAACGACAAGGGCGAACCTATCCTCATGGGCGACAACGTTGACGAGATGAAGTATGCAGGCAACATGAACGCAAAGGTGAACTTCGGTTGGACAAACACATTCCACTACAAGGACTTCACATTCTCATTCCTCATCGACGGTAAGTTCGGCGGCAGAGTGCTCTCTGCAACTGAGGCTACTCTCGACGGTTGGGGCGTATCTAAGCGCAGCGGCATCGCACGCAACGCAGGCAAGGTTGTGGTTGACGGCGTAGAGTTCGACCCGCAGGCATGGTACACAACAACAGGCTCTTCTAACTTCAACAACTCTTACGCTACAGAGTTCTACGTATACAAGGGCACGAACGTACGTCTGCGCGAGATGAGCCTCGGCTACACCTTCCGCAACCTCTTCGGCAACGGCAAGAACCTCACTGCTGCGCTCATCGCACGCAACCTCTTCTTCTTCTACAAGGACGCTCCTTGCGACCCGGACGTATCAATGGGTACTGGCAACGGCGTGCAGGGTGTCGACATCTTCAACCTCCCGTCGGCAACAAGCTTGGGCCTGAACCTGAAGTTGAACTTCTAATTTTTGAGCGAGTAAAAACAAGTTTTACAACCGTTTAAAATCTAAGGAAATATGAAAAAGAGAAATATATTCGCGGTGTCATCAATGCTGGCACTGGCTGTGATGGGTAGCGGAATGCTTAGCTCATGCACAGACGATTTCGAAGATCTGAATACAAACAAGACGCAGGTAGACCCGGGCGATCTGCCGTTCGCAGCACAGTGTGCCGAGGCAATGAACTATTGCTACCCGCCTCACCAGAACATGTTCCAGTTCTGGACAAACCTTACCATCGACCTCTACGGTGGCTACTTCCAGACACCTCACGGCAACTTCACCAACTGCGATATGGGTGAGAACCGCGGACACAGTGGCGGTATGTACGAGAACTACTATCTGCATATCTTCAACAACACACGCCGCAACATCGCCAACCTCGACAAGCAGGAGAATGCCGGACTGGCTGGCACAATGCGCATCGTGCAGGCTGTAGGCACTATGCAGGCTACAGACGCATACGGACCGCTCGCCTACTCGTCTATCATCAACGCCGAGAGCGAGTCTACCTACCGCTTCGACAGCCAGCAGAAGCTCTATGAGCAGATGCTCGACGACCTCGACAAGGCTATCGCCGGACTGCAGAAGATGGACGACACAGAGAAGGCTTCGCTCGCTACATACGACACATGGGGCGGTGGCGATCCGGCTATCTGGGTGCAGATTGCCAACACCATGAAGCTGCGTATCGCTCTGCGCCTCTCTAAGCGCGAGAGCGAGATGGCTGCCGACGGCTACGACCTCAAGGCTATCGCTACGGCTGCTGCTGCCAACACCCTCGCCGTTTCGGGCAAGGACATCGTCGTTAAGGACCAGAGCAACGAGCTGAAGCGTATGTTCGAGTGGCTCGACTGCGGTATGAACGCTAACCTCGTAACGCTCATGGTGGGCATGAACGACCCACGTCTGCCTCTCTACATGACAAAGAACGCTGACGAGATTAAGAACGAGAAGGGCGAAGTGACACCTAAGAACTCTGTTTACTGCGGCATCCGCTACGCAAGCGGCATGGCACAGAAGGGTTCTGACGGCTGGTACGGCTACAAGATGTCGCAGTGGGTTGGCGCTTACAACACTCCGCTGCCTATCTTCAAGGCTGCCGAGGCTTACTTCCTCCTCGCTGAAGCCAAGCTGCGCTGGAACATCGGCTCTGAAAGCGTCAAGGCTCTTTACGAGAAGGGCATACGCCTCTCTATCAAGAACGAGCTTGCTTATAAGGGATCGTTCGCTGGCATCGAAAACATCAGCGACGCCGACATCGACGCTTATATCAACGGCACAACCGGTCAGGCAGACTACGTTGACCCGGGCAACTCGGCTAACAACTGCAAGGCTGTCAACACGCTCGGCGTGAAGTGGGATGACGCTGCAAGCAAGGAAGACCAGCTCGCACGCATCCAGACTCAGAAGTACATCGCTCTCTTCCCGCTCTCTAACGAAGGTTGGGCTGAGCAGCGCCGCACCGGCTATCCGAAGTTCTTCGTAGCTTTGGTAAACAAGAGCAACGGTGCTGTCGACACTCAGGAAGGCGTTCGCCGTGTTATCTACAGCAGCAATGCTTACGACACCAACGCTGAAGGCGTAAAGGGTGGCATCGAGCTTCTCGACAAGGAGAACACCAGCAAGAAGGGTATCTCTGGCGATAAGGGCGGCACACACCTCTGGTGGGACAACGCTAACAAGGGCAACTTCTAAGCGTCAGCTACAGAATAATTAAAAAACGGACTCTGCCAAACACATTTGGCGGAGTCCGTTTTTTTTCATAGTAGCGGAGGTATCCTGCCTCCGCCACAGCTGGCTGGTTTCATTATTTTTTAGTATCTTTGCAGAAGATAAAAAGATAGTGCAGAACTATAAAAAGCTGCACATAACTATAAAACACAAGCAATATGAAGAAAATCGTGATTCTCGACTTCGACGGCACCATCGCCGACACGAAGCCCGTTATACTCAACACCTTCCACCGCACATTCGACGCTATGCACCTGCCACAGCACAGCGACGAGGAGATAGCCGCAACGATAGGTCTACCGCTCGTGGAGGCGTTCCCCGTACTCGAACCGATGGACAAGGAGAAAGCGGCGGAGTGTACAGCCAAGTACCGTGAGATATTCGAGGACGTGAACCGCGAGATTGGCGTGCCGATGTTCCCGCACGTGGCTGACACGGTGCGACTGCTGCACGCAAAGGGATGCACAGTGACCATCGCTACAAGCCGCGGATACAAGTCGGCTGTAGAATTTGTGCGCTCGTTCAAGCTCGACGACGTGATAACGCTCGTCGTGGCTGCAGAGGACGTGCGCCACGCCAAGCCCGACGCCGAGCCGGTGCTGAAGACACTGAAGCACTACAATCTGAAGCCAGAGGACGCCGTCGTCGTAGGCGACACCCACTTCGACATTCTCATGGGTCGCAACGCCCACTGCATGACCGTCGGCGTTACGTACGGCAACGGTTCGCGAGAGAGCCTCATGGAAGCTGGCGCCGACGCCATTGTCGACGATTTCGCGGAAATTGCAGAGATGGTGTGATGGGGAGATGGTGAGGTGGTGAGATTTGTTCAAATCACTATATAAACATGCTCATATATAAAGGCAAGTAAACAACACCATCCTCACCTACTTCAACATTATTTCCACTCATCACTATCCTGCGGTTTATACTATCCGCAAAGAGCGACTGTGCCATATCCAATGAAGTGTGTTGCTTGTAATCCTTGCCCGACTTCACCTCTAACACTGTTATCTTACCTTTCTCCTGAAAGACAAAATCAAGTTCGTGCTTGCTTTTACGGTCATAATAGTTGAGTGATATGCCGTGCTTGACGAGTTCGCCTGCCACATAATTCTCCGTCAATGCACCCTCGTTGACATAAATATCTCCTGTGAGCACCTGCGCCTGAATATCATCAAGCATCATGGCACACATCAAGCCACTATCAACAAAGAACAACTTATACAAGCGTATATTCTCATGTAAAGGAAACGGCAATTCAAACGACCCTACATTAAACGAATAGTAAGCTATACCAGCATCTACAAGCCACTGTGTCGGAGCGCCATACTTGCGGCGTGATGCGTTCTTCTCTATAGAAGACAGAATAAAACGCTTGTCCTGCTTGCTAAGCTGACCTGGTATGGCGTCGAATACCGACTTTACAAGTAGTTTTTCATTGCCTGCATACTTGGATATATCGTTGCGATAACCATTCAGAATATCTTTCTGATTGGCTATGGTCTTGCCAAAATCCTCATTATTAAGAAATGTCGCAACCACCTCTGGCATACCGCCTACAACAAGATACTGACGATAGCGCTGCATTATCTGTTGATGAAGGAAATCGGGTACAACACGAAGCGAATTATAGCAGTCGTTAAGCAACGAAATAACATCTTCGCTTATGTTGCAAGCCCATAAAAACTCTTCAAAGTCAAGCGGAAACATCTCCAACTCACGCTCAAAGCCAACAGGATAGGAAGACACATCCTTATAATTGATACCTAACAAAGAACCAGACTCTATGTAATCGTATTGTCCGTCTTCTACCAAGAACTTTATGGCTGTACGGGCATTCGGACACGATTGTATCTCGTCGAAGAAAATAAGCGTCTGACCAGGTATCAGCGGTCCAAAACCCATAGCAGAAAGGTTTATCAGAACTGTTCGTGCATCAAGATTTCCTTCAAAAGCCTGTCGCGCTAACGGCATCTGCTCAAAGTTTATCTCAATAAAACTCTTATAATGAGCTTTAGCAAACTGACGAACAATAGTTGTCTTACCCACCTGGCGCGCACCCTTAATAAGAAGAGCCTTGCCAGACGAGTTTACCTTCCAGTCTTCTAATTCCTTTATAATCTTTCGTTTAAGCATATTCTTGCAACTTTTTGCCGGTTATATGATTGCTTTTATGCAACTTTTTTCCAGTATATTGATACTACTTCTACAACTTTTTTCCAGTAAATAGCTCCCAAATTTACAACTTTTCGCCAAAACATAAAAATAAAAACCGAGAAAAGTGTGGGTCAATATCCTCTCTCTCAATTATAATTGCTAAATTTGCATACTAATACTCAACAATACTCAGCAAACTGCTGAAATGCAACAACGAATAACAAAAAACAAAACAAAAATATAATGGAACAAGCACTTTGGATTTACAATACGCTGTCGCGTCGCAAGGAAGTGTTCAAGCCGCTGCACGCCCCTAACGTGGGCATGTACGTCTGCGGACCTACCGTCTATGGCGACCCACACCTGGGCCATGCGCGCCCGGCTATCACGTTCGACATTCTCTTCCGCTACCTCAAGCACCTCGGCTATAAGGTGCGCTACGTGCGCAACATCACCGACGTGGGTCACTTGGAGCACGACGCCGACGAAGGCGACGACAAGATAGAGAAGAAGGCTCGTCTGGAGCAGCTCGAACCGATGGAGATTGCGCAGTATTACACCAACCGCTACCACGCAGCTATGGAAGCGCTGAACGTGCTGCCGCCAAGCATCGAGCCGCACGCTACGGGTCACATCATCGAGCAGGAGCAGCTCGTGCAGCAGATTCTCGACAACGGATTCGCATACGAGAGCAACGGCTCTGTCTACTTCGACGTGAAGAAGTACAACGAGAAGCACCACTACGGCATTCTCTCTGGTCGCAACCTCGACGACGTGAAGGACGCTTCGCGCGCGCTTGACGGCGTAGGCGAGAAGCGCAATCAGGCTGACTTCGCTCTCTGGAAGAAGGCATCGCCCGAGCACATCATGCGCTGGCCGAGCCCCTGGAGCGACGGCTTCCCGGGATGGCACTGCGAGTGTACGGCGATGGGCCGCAAGTATCTCGGCGCTCACTTCGACATACACGGTGGCGGAATGGACCTCGTGTTCCCGCACCACGAGTGCGAAATTGCGCAGGCTGTGGCTTCGCAGGGCGACCAGATGGTGCACTACTGGATGCACAACAACATGATCACAATCAACGGACAGAAGATGGGCAAGTCGCTCGGCAACTTCATCACACTCGAGGAGTTCTTCACGGGCAACAACAAGAATCTTGAGCAGCCCTACTCGCCGATGACCATACGCTTCTTTATCCTCTCGGCTCACTACCGCGGCACAGTCGACTTCTCTAACGAGGCGCTGCAGGCTTCGCAGAAGGGTCTTGAGAAACTCATGAACGGCATCGCCGACCTCGACCGCATCGCTGCTTCGGCAGAGAGCGACGCCGAGACAAAGAAGGTTGTGAGCGAGCTGCGCCAGAAGTGCTACGACGCCATGAACGACGACTTCGCTACACCGCTCGTCATAGCTCATCTCTTCGAGGCTTGCTCGGTTGTGAACAAGCTCGTAGACCACAAGGCTACCATTTCTGAGGCTGACCTTAAGGAACTGGCTGAGACAATGCGCCTCTTCGCGTTCGACCTGCTCGGTCTGCGTCCCGACAACGCCGGCTCTTCATCGCATCGCGAGGAGGCTTTCGGCAAGGTCGTAGACATGGTGCTCGACCTCCGTTCTAAGGCTAAGGCTTCCAAGGACTGGGCTACCAGCGACCGCATCCGCGACGAGCTGGCTGAGCTTGGCTTCGAGGTGAAGGACACCAAGGACGGTGCTACCTGGAAGCTGAAGTAAGAGTTTTGAATTTTGAATTAGCATTAGCAAAGGCTTAAGAAGGCCTAAGAAGGCTTAGAAAGGCCTAAACGCTCCCAAAATAATAAAAAGCAATGAAGAAAATATCTATAATCGCCGCAGCTATCGCTCTCTGCAGCTGCTCGGCAACAAAGACAACAGACGCAGCCGTTGACCTCAACGGCGAGTGGGACATCGTGAAAGTGGACGGCAACGCTGTAGACACCACAAAGACAGAGTTCCGCCCTACACTGGGCTTCGACACAGCAAAGGACAACGTGTTCGGATGCGCCGGATGCAACTCTATCAACGGCAAGGCAAAGGTGGATGCTACAAAGCAGACCATCAGCTTCTCGGAGATAGGCACCACACTGATGCTCTGCGCCAACATGGAGTATGAGCAGCAGATTCTGAAGGCTCTCGAAAGCGTGAAGGGATACAAGGCTGCTGGCAAAGGCTGCGTTGAACTCACGAACGGCAGCGGAAAGGCTGTGCTGCAGCTGAAGAAGCAGTAAATAGACTCTCTCCGTAGCGGAGGTCTCTGGCCTCCGCAGCAAGCAAATATTACTATCCTACTTGGTGCTGCGGAGGTCAGAGACCTCCGCTACGTAATAACCCCTAAAACAGAAATCGTATGAAACACATAGTATTTCTTACTGGCGCCGGCATGTCCGTGGAGTCGGGTTTCAAGACGTTCCGCGGCAACGACGGCTTGTGGGAGAACTACCCCGTCGACCAGGTTGCGTCGCACGAGGGATGGCTTGCCGACCCCACACTCGTAACCAACTTCTACAACATGCTGCGCCGAAAGCTCTACGCAGCGCAGCCCAATGAGGGCCACCGCCTCATTCACGAGCTGGAGAAAGACTATAAGGTGACGGTCATCACGCAGAACGTGGACAACCTGCACGAGAAAGCCGGCTCCACCAGTGTTATTCACCTGCACGGCGAACTGACAAAGGTTTGCTCCTCACGCGACGTCGACGACCCGCGCTACCAGCGCACTCTGACCGAAGACAACTGCGAGGTGAAGCCCGGCACACTCGCCGGCGACGGATCGCTCGAACGCCCGTTCATAGTGTTCTTCGGCGAGTCGGTGCCGATGATTAGCGTTGCGGCAGAGGCTGCAGAACAAGCCGACATCTTCGTGATTATAGGCACATCGCTCAACGTATACCCTGCTGCGGGCCTCATCCACTATGTGCGTCCTTCTGCACCCGTATACCTCATCGACCCCGAACCGTCGATGGGCGTAGGCAGACAGAACTTCAAGCACTTCCAGTGCGGAGCAAGCGAAGGAATGAAACGCCTGTGCGAAGAGCTCGGCGTAAAGTAATCTGGACAGCAATAGTATAAAAAAGACGAACACGAATAACTCAAATTTCACGAATGTATAAACCTTCAATTCGTGAAATTTGTGTTATTCGTGTTCGTTATTATATTCGATTTATATTTTCGAATCCTTAGAACTTATAGTTGATGCCGAACACAACGTTTCTGCCGTCTACGTCGAAGCCCCATGTGTTAGCCTCGTCAACACGCTGATAGCCGAGGAAACCGATCTTTGTGACGAAAGCTACGTGTTTGGAAAGGTTCACCTTAAGACCCGGCTTAAGACCGATCTCGAAAGCATCGTAGTCATCCAACGGCTTCTTGTTGTCGTAGTGAGCATAGCCTACTGTGCCCTCGATGAAGAAGTCAACAACCTTTGAGCCACAAACGGTATAGCGTACGTACGGAGCAAGCTCGAAAATCTTCTGACCGTTCTCAACGCCTGTATAGCCTAAAGAAACACCTGCATCCCACTTCTTGTCGAACTGGAAGCCAATCTCCGGAGCTATCTTCCAGCTGAAATACGAATCGTCGTCAACACTGGTGTTAGCAAGGCTGAAACCGCCGCCGATATACACCTGAGCGCTTGCACATACGGCTACAAAGAGAGTAGCCAAAGTCATCATAATCTTTTTCATAATTGTTTGATTTTTTAGTGATTACTACACGAAACATTACGTCGCGTGCTGATACTATTAAATATTTAAGCGCCACAAATGTACGCTTTTTAATAATATGAAACAATAAAAAGCGAAAAAAATAACACTACTACCCTATAAATTCGTGCATTTTTGGTGTATAACAAGCAGTTTGCACCGCTGTTTTCCGCAGTTTGCCTAATTATTCGTACCTTTGTACGATATATCAGATAGTAGCGGAGGTCTCCGGCCTCCGCAGTAAGCTACAATGCCGTAGGAGTCTACGGTTGCTACCCTACTTGGTGCTGCGGAGGCCGGAGACCTCCGCTACTAAAAAAACAAATAACTCAAAGAATAATGCACAAACTCAGAACAATAGAAATGCAGCGTCTGTCGGTAGACGAGTTTCACGAGGCGAACAAGTTGCCGCTCATCGTGGTGCTCGACGACGTGCGCTCGCTCCACAACGTAGGTTCGGTGTTCCGTTCCTCAGACGCTTTCCGCGTAGAAGCCGTTTACCTCTGCGGCATCACCGCTACCCCGCCCCACCCCGAGATTCACAAGACGGCACTCGGCGGCGAGGACTCCGTGGCTTGGCGCTACTTCAAGACAGCTACCGAAGCGGTGGCAGAACTGCAGAAAGAGGGCGTTTTCGTCTATTCTATAGAGCAGGTGGAAGGCTCCACGAAGCTGCAGAACCTGCAGCTGGACACCGACCGCCGCTACGCCGTGGTATTCGGCAACGAGGTGAAAGGCGTGCACCAGGAGGTGGTAGACCTTGCCGACGGATGTCTTGAGATACCGCAGTTCGGCACAAAACACTCGCTGAACGTCAGCGTGACGGCAGGCATCGTGATCTGGGAGGTTGCAAAGCAGTTCTTGGAAAGGCTTAAACTTTAAGTCTGTCTTTTTAAAAATATTCTTTGCTAACAACAATAAAAAACAATGCAAATTGTAGAAATACTAATTATTCTTACTATTTGCATTGTTTTTTATTGTATATACGCAACTATATACCATTGAGTTCTACTAAATCAATTTATTATGGCATCAATAATTGTAAATATTATCCAAAGTATAAATGGACCCAATATTACAAATAAATCACCTGAATATTTTTTAAAAGCTTGTTTATAACTTCCTGTCTCTTGCTTATGAGAATATATTAAAAAAACATTACTGAAAGCATATAGGAAAAAAAATATCCAAGTTATATAAATCATCCAACTAACTCCTCCGATATACGTTATCAATCCACTTATATAAAAAGAGAAACTAAATAATTCATGTAGCCTTTTCATTTTCAGTTATTTTTTATTCATACAGTTACCAAAATCATATTTTGGTCAAAAATACAAATTAAAAACAAATACCACAAACAGTATTTTTATTTTTTATAATTTCATAAGAAAACACAACAGATTATTTATAAGCATCTCACTATCTAATAATTATAACTCTATTTATTATTTTTTTCGTAACTTTGCAGTGTTATATCCACTTGAAACATACATAATTATATAAATGAAGAAACTTTTTATCGAGACATACGGCTGCCAGATGAACGTGGCAGACTCTGAAGTAGTGGCTTCTATCATGCAGATGGCAGGCTACGAACTGTGCGAGAACGAGGCAGAGGCTGATGCCATCTTCCTCAACACTTGTTCTATCCGCGAGAACGCAGAGAACAAGATATACGGACGACTTGAGACTCTGCACGCAGAGAAGAAGAAGGGACGCCAGCTCATACTCGGCGTGCTCGGCTGCATGGCTGAGCGTGTGCGCGAAGACCTCATACAGAACCACTTCGCCAACCTCGTTTGCGGCCCCGACTCCTACCTCAACCTGCCGGACATGATAGCACAGTGCGAGAACGGACAGAACGCCATGAACATCGAACTGAGCACCACCGAGACCTACCGCGACGTTGTGCCGCAGCGCATCGGCGGCAACCGCGTGAGCGGCTTCGTGAGCATCATGCGCGGCTGCAACAACTTCTGCCACTACTGCATCGTGCCTTATACTCGCGGACGCGAACGTTCACGCGACGTGGAGAGCATCCTGCGCGAGGTGCGCGACCTGCACGACCGTGGCTTCAAGGAGGTGACGCTGCTCGGACAGAACGTGAACAGCTACGGTCTGACGCCTGCCGGAAAGCGCATCGAGGGCGGCTGCTCGTTCGCCGAACTGCTGCACAAGGTGGCGCAGAGCGTGCCCGATATGCGCGTGCGCTTCACCACATCCAACCCTGAGGATATGACCGACGACATCCTGTACGCCGTAGCCGAAGAGCCTAACCTCTGCAAGCACATACACTTCCCGGCACAGAGCGGATCGACAAAGATACTGAAGCTGATGAACCGCAAGTACACACGCGAGCAGTACTTGGAGCGCGTGGAGGCTATACGCCGCATCATACCCGGCTGCGGACTCTCTACCGACCTCTTCGTGGGCTATCACGACGAGACACCGGAGGACCACGCAGAGACACTCTCGCTGGTGCGCGAGTGCCAGTTCGACTCGGCTTTCATGTTCAAGTACTCCGAACGCCCGGGCACATACGCCGCAAAGCATCTGCCCGACAACGTGTCAGAGGAGGTGAAGATAGAACGCCTCAACGAGCTTATAAGCCTTCAGACGGAGGTGAGCGCAGAGCAGAACCGCAAGGACATCGGCAAGACATTCGAGGTGCTCGTAGAGGGCTACTCGAAGCGTTCGCGCGAGCAGCTCATGGGACGCACCGAGCAGAACAAGGCGGTGGTGTTCGACAAGGGCACGTACCACATCGGCGACCGCGTGATGGTGAAGATTACGGACGCTACATCGGCTACGCTGCTGGGCACTATAGCCGAATAAACGTAGCATGCAGAGAACAACGCATCATATACAGCAGACAACTAATATATCGCAAAACAACGCATAACCGCATAACGATATGAAAGAATTTCTACAGGTACTGAGGCGCTTCGTGCCGCCCTACAAGAAGTATATAGCGCTGACAGCCACGTTCAACATCCTGTCGGCTGTGCTCAACATCTTCTCCTTCGCAGCACTCATACCTATACTTCAGATTCTCTTCCGCACAGAAGGCGCAGGCAGCGCTACGCATCTCATGCCGTGGAGCTTCGACAACATAAAGGAGGTGCTGTCGAACAACGCCGACTACTACGTGACGCAGCTCATAGCCAACGTCGGACCGACCACTACCCTACTCATCATAGGTCTGTTCCTCGCCTTCACCACGTTCCTCAAGACGGGTGCCTACTTCCTCTCGTCTGCCACCATCATTCCGGTAAGAACGGGCGTGGTGCGCGACATACGCAACCAGCTCTACCGCAAGATAACATCGCTGCCGCTCAGCTTCTTCTCCGACGAACGCAAGGGCGACATCATAGCGCGTATGACGGGCGACGTGCAGGAGATAGAGAGCTCGATAATGTCGTCGCTCGACATGCTCTTCAAGAACCCTATTCTCATCACGTTCTACTTCGGAGCGCTCATCTTCATCTCGTGGCAGCTTACGCTCTTCACCATAGTCTTTGTGCCAATCTTCGGATGGTTCATGGGCTGCGTGGGCAGAAAGCTCAAGAAGAAGTCGATAAAGGCTCAGTCGCTCTGGAGCGACACTATGTCGCAGGTGGAGGAAACGCTCGGCGGACTGCGCATCGTGAAGGCATTCTGCGCTGAGGAGAAGATGAACACACGCTTCTCTAACATCAACAACGAATACCGCGACGCCGTGCAGCGCGTGAACATTCGCCAGCAGATGGCGCACCCTATGAGCGAGTTCCTCGGCACGGTGCTCATCATCATCGTGCTCTGGGTGGGCGGCATACTGGTGCTCGACAACAAGATACTCTCCGGTCCGTCGTTCATCTATTATCTCGTGATGCTCTACTCCATCATCAACCCGCTGAAGGAGTTCTCCAAGGCGAGCTACAACATTCCGAAGGGTCTCGCCTCAATGGAGCGCGTAGACAAGATTCTGAAGGCTGAGAACACCATTAAGGAGCCTCTGCAGCCGAAGCACATCGCTTCGTTCGAGCATCAGATAGAGTTCCGCCACGTGTCGTTCCGCTACGGCGAGCAGTGGGTGCTGCGCGACATCAATCTCACTATAGAGAAGGGCAAGACCGTGGCTCTCGTCGGACAGAGCGGATCGGGCAAGTCGACACTCGTCGACCTCATCCCGCGCTACTACGACGTACAGGAGGGCGAGGTGCTCATCGACGGCATCAACGTGAAGGACCTCGGCGTACACGACCTGCGTCAGCTCATCGGCAACGTCAACCAGGAGGCGATACTCTTCAACGACTCGTTCCGCGGCAACATCACGTTCGGCGTCGAGAGCGCCACGCAGGAGCAGATTGAGCAGGCGGCGCGCATAGCCAACGCTCACGAGTTCATCATGCAGACCGAGCACGGCTACGACACCAATATCGGCGACCGCGGCGGACGTCTCTCTGGCGGACAGCGACAGCGCGTGAGCATAGCGCGCGCCATACTGAAGAACCCGCCCATTCTTATCCTCGACGAGGCTACATCGGCGCTCGACACCGAGAGCGAACGACTCGTGCAGGACGCGCTGGAGCGCCTTATGAAGTCGCGTACGACGGTGGCTATCGCCCACCGCCTGTCTACCATCAAGAACGCCGACGAGATATGCGTAATGCACGAGGGCGAGATCGTAGAGCGTGGCACGCACGAAGAACTTATAGCGCTCGGCGGCTACTACAAGAAACTGCACGAGATGCAGAAATAACTATTTTTCAAAATATCAACTATCAACAAAGCAGAGGTCACATCACTGTGGCCTCTGCTTTTTTTTTACCCTAACAGTAGCGGAGGTAAAAGCCTCCGCAGCACCAAGCCAAATAGTTTCTACTAATAGCATTGCAGCTTGCTGCGGCGGCCAGAGACCGCCGCTACTATTCAGTTTCAAATAATACAGGTTATCCACAATTTACAGAAAACTGTTGATAACTCTATAACAAACTGACTTACAATATATAATTATCAACAAACCTGTGTATAACTACGTTAGTTTACTGCATACAGGCAGGCTTCTAACAGAGTTATCCACAGGGTTTATCCACAGGTTATACTAAACAGGCAGCCTGTAGCAAAACCCAGAATCACGATGCCGTAGTCTCCTACTGTTAGGTTTATGGGTAATTTCATAGTTTAGACACACACTCTACGGAGAAGCAACAGGCATAAACCTGTCCAAACTGACAATATAGACAGACAATACCCTCCTACCAAACAACCGAGTTATCCACAATTTTCAACAACCTGTTGATAACTCCGTAACACACTAACTCTTAGCATATTAGTATTAACAAACATGTTGATAAACCTGTTGGTTTGAGTCTCTACAAGTCTACTAATCAACCCATACATCCTAACAATCTATCATAATCTTACTAACAACAGCCGACATAGCACTAACAACCGCTGCACATGTTATCAACAACTCCAAAGACATGGCAATATAGAAAAACGCCTGTATTATTGTTGATAATGTTGATAACACAGGTAAAAGACTGATTTTCAACAAGAAGTTATCAACATATCCTGTTGGTTATGCTGTTAGTATTCAGACGAAACGAGGTTAAAATCAACATAAAACAGGACTGATATCCACAAACCATCTTATTACCGTGAACTGGTAACGCTGTTACCGTTGCGCGGTAATAAAGTTACCGAACTGCGGTAATGATGTTCTTGCTACGCGGTAATTCAATAGCACGTGTAGTTTAACGCTTTTAGTTGACTACTTTCAGTCTTAATTGTAAAGTTGGTTGACCCAGTTAATACTTAATTTTAT
>ENA-UPWO01000267-UPWO01000267.1-human-gut-metagenome-genome-assembly--contig:-NODE-267-length-35079-cov-31.679447_pt1 | contig 35079 bp, 20 predicted proteins | sample MGYA00250056_ERZ773388 | MGnify/ENA primary metagenome ERZ773388 (study PRJEB29103, sample SAMN06112004) | human gut metagenome | biome: human gut; feature: ankylosing spondylitis patient; material...
GACTGACTTCGTCAGCCCCGCTTGACCCCACCCATGTGTGCCACATGGATGGGGAATGCGCGGGGAATCCGTTCAACCGCAACGCCTACCTCGGCGTCGCCTCTCCCTACGGCGAAGTCCGCTTCGGCCGACAGGGCGCGCTCGGATCGGGCGTCAACGGCTCGATCTTCCTCAACAGCTATACGGTCTTCGGCAACCTCTACAAGGAAGCCTAGGCGCTGCAGATCATCAACCATCAGGTCATGCGCGCCGACAACATGATCCGCTACGAATCGCCCGACATGGCCGGCCTGAGGCTCTACGGCGAATACTCCAACGGCGTGGACGGCGACGATGCCGTGCCGAGCTCGCAGCGCGACCGATTCGCCGCCCTCGGCGCCCAGTACCGCCGCGGTCCGCTCCGCGTCGTCTTCGTGGCCGACAACTACTTTTACGAGCGCGGCTCGAGCCCCTACAACCGAGACGACTCGCAGACCTACAACCTCGGTATCCGCTGGAAACTCGACGACCTGACGCTCTACGGCGCCTATCAGTACGGCCACAACGTCGAGAAGGTAGGCAACCAGATGACGCGCCACAAGGACACCAAAAATACCCTGTGCGGCAATGAAGGCTTCGACAGCCACGCCGTCGTTCTCGGCGCCACCCATGAGGTCCTCGGCGGCAAGCTCAAGATACAGACGGGCTACGTCACGGGCGACTACGACACCTTCACGGTCACGGTCAAGTCGGGCAAGCGAACCGACGTCAAGGTCGAGGCCGACGCCTGGCAGATCGCGCTCGGCTATGACTATCCGCTCAGCAAGCGCACGTACCTCTACGCCGCCGCGTCCTACGTCGACCGCACCTACAAGGAGAACGGCAAGGAGGTCTCAGGCTCCAAGAAGACCGACACGGTCAGGGCCGCCATGCTCGGCATCTGCCACAGCTTTTGACAAGTCCTGAGTCCTGACGAACAAAGGGGCTTCCGTCCCCAGACGGCGGCCCCTTCTTCATTCTCCGCGAATCCGATCCTCACGCACGGCGCTTGCGGGATTCCGTGAACCGGATTTCCGTTCTCTCTGCAGGCGGATTGTCGGGCGGGAGCCCCACGAAGGAGCTCACGGCCCGCTCGTAGCCTGCAAAGGTGCTGCGCATGGCGGCCGCAAACCACTCGAAGAAGACGCGCACGCGCTTCATGTGCCAGGCATCGCGGTTCGTCACGATGTAGCACTCGACGGGCGGACGGCTCCAGCCCGGAAGGATCGGCACGAGCTTGCCTTCGGCAAGATCCTCGTAGATCTGCACGAGCGGCATGTCGGCCGCAACGCCCATGCCGGAGAGCACCGCCTCCCGGATCGCAAGCACGTCGGTCGAGCGCACGGCCGTGCCGTACTCGACGGGCGCGCTCACCGCGCCTCTGCAGAGCACCTTCGTCTCGGGACGGACGGGACCCGCGTAGATGTAGCCGCGGTGCTGCCTGAGCTGCTCGGGCGTGACGGGCAACCCGTTGCGGCTGATGTAGTCGGGACTAGCGACGGGAAGATAGAGATTTCTGCCGCGACTCACGTAGACGAGGCCCGGCAAGGTCGGCTCGCCCGTGATGACGGCCACGTCGACAAAGCCCTTCGCGACGTCGGCCTCGGTGCCGCCCGTCTGGATGTCGACCGAAATCCCGGGGTGCGCCTCGGTGAACTCGCGGATGAAGGGCACGAGCTTTCTCGTCGCAAAGCCCGGTGCGGACGAGAGCCTCACGCGGCCCGTGAGCGCGCGGTTGTCGTTGACGAGCGCCTCCATCAGACCATCGTGCGCTCTGAGTATCGTCTCCATGCGCTTCAGGGCAGCCTGTCCCGCCTCCGTCAGCTTCATCGGCCGCATGTTGCGGCGGATGAGCTCGCAGCCGAGCGCCTTCTCAAGCCCGCCGATCGCGCGGGAAATGCTCGAGACCTCCACGTCAAGCGCCTTGGCGGCCGCGCTGAGCGTGCCGCTTCGCGCGACGGTCACGAAGACGCGCCACGCCGAGAGGTCGTCCGTCTTGCTCATGATGAACTCCGGAAATCCTGATGATGCACATTCCGATCATAGCCGAGCGTCGTCTCTGAGTGACACAACACTTTGCGTTTGACGCAAAGTCATTTTGCGTTGTGCATGGTTGTGCGCCACCTTGCGCGGCGGCAGACTTGTGCCATTACCAACACCGGGCGGCCGCATCCGGGCCGCCCCAAAGGACCTGAAAGTGAAAAAGGACGAATTCTTCTGGCTCAACGCCGTCAACCGCGCAACGGTCGTGACGGGCCTTCGCAACGGCCAGTTCGGCGAGGACCTCGCCCGCAGGGCGGCCGCCGGCATTGCGGCCGTCGAGGCCATGGGCGAGGCGGATCCCGCGCTTCGCGTCAAGAGCTACATCGCATGGGAGCCGCTTCTCATCAAGGCCGCGGGCCAGGGCGTGACCGCCATTCACGCGGGCCGCTCGAGCCAGGACATCCTCTCGACGCAGCGCACGGCTATCCTTCGCGACGAAACGCTTGAGTTTGCCGCAGGCCTCGAGGACGTGATCGGCGACCTGCTTGCGCTTGCCGAACGCCACGTCGACACGATCGTGCCGAGCTACACGAACGGCGTCGCCGCGCAGCCGACCTCCTACGCCCATCATCTCCTCGGCATCGCCGCCTCGCTCCTTCGCGTGCGCGAACGCCTCTCCGAATGCCACACCCGCTTCAACATGTGCGCGATGGGCGCCACCGTCCTCAACGGCACGGGCTGGCCCCTTGACCGCGACGCGATGGCCGCCGCGCTCGGCTTTCCGCGTCCCGTCGAGAACGCGCTCGACGCGACGAGCCTCGCGCCCGTGGACATGCCGCTCGAGGTCGCCTCAGCGCTCGCCGCCGCGGCCGTGCGCATCGGCTCGATGGTCGACGACATCATGGTCCAGTACGCGCAGCCACGCCCCTGGATCATCCTGCAGGAAGGCGGCGAGAACACCTACGTCTCCTCGGCCATGCCGCAGAAGCGCAATCCCGGCCTCATGAACAACTGCCGCGAGGACTGCTCGGACGTCATCGGCGAGATGAACGCAGCCTTCCTGCGCGCGCACAACGTCGTGCCCGGCATGATCGATGGCAAGCGCGTCGAGAAGAACGCCCGCATGATGAAGACCGCCATGACGATGCTCACGCGCTTTCGCAAGGTGCTCGCGGCGCTCACGATCAATCCCGCCCGCGCCCTCGAGGAACTCAACAGCGACTGGACGGCCTCCCAGGAAATCGCCGACCGCCTGATGCGCGACCACGGTCTGCCGTTTCGCATCGGCCACCACATGGCGAGCCGCATGGTCGGCTGGGCCCGCGCCAACAACGTGCTCCCGCTCGAATTCCCCTATGCGCAGATGCGCCGCATCTACCGCGAGGAGGTCTCCGAGGAATACCCCGAAGGCCCCGCCGAGCTTCCGATGAGCGAGGAGGAATTCCGCGCCGCGCTCGACCCGAGGAGCATCGTCGCCGCCCGCCGCACCGCCGGCAGCGCCTCGCCCGCCGAGGTGAGGAAGATGCTTGAGGCCGACGCAGGCAGGCTCGCCGCCCTGCGCGCCGAACGCGAGGCCGAAGAGGCCCGCGTCGCGAAGGCCCTCGAGGACCTCGACGAAGCCTTCAGGAAGCTTCTCTGAAGCCAGAGCTGAAAACGTCCGAACAAACTGGAGAACAACATCATGCAAACACTCATGCCCTGGATCGCGGTCGCCGTGACGATCGTCGCCGGCTGGGCGCTCATCAAGCGCTACCAGACGCACATGGTCCTGCTCTTCGCGGGCCTCGTCCTGCTGCTCTGCGCCGCAGGCCTCACCGACGCGAGCTTCCTGCCCAAGGGCGTGAAGCCCTCGGGCTTCTTCCTCTTCGACATCTTCAACACCCTGAAGAGCATCGCCACGAAGCAGAGCGCCGGCATCGGCTTTCTCATCATGACTGCGGGCGGCTTTGCGGCCTACATGGACCGCATCGGCGCCGCACGCGCGCTCGTCGACATCGCCGTCAAGCCGCTCAGCATGCTCAAGGCGCCGTACCTCGTGCTCGTGGGCGGCTACCTCGTTGGCCAGATCCTCGTGATGGTCATTCCGTCCGCAGCCGGCCTCGCCATGCTGCTTCTCGTCGCGCTCTTCCCGATCCTCAAGGCCGTGGGCACCTCGGCCGCATCGGCCGCGGCCGTCATCGGCACCTCCGCCGGCATGACCTTCGCGCCGACGGCGGGCACCGCCAACCTCGCCGCCAAGGTCGCGAACCTCGACCCGATCATCTACCTCGTGCAGTACCAGCTCGTCCTTGCCATTCCGACGCTCATCGTCGTGTGCATCGCGCACTACTTCGTGCAGCGCCACTATGACAGGAAGAACGACGACGTCTACTCCGAAGCCGCCGAGGTGAAGGCTTCCGACGCGCCCGCCGCTCCGAAGTGGTATGCGATCTTCCCGGTCCTGCCGATCGTCCTTCTCATCATCTTCTCGAAGCTCGTCGTCACGTCCATCAAGCTCGACACGATCTCCGCGCTCTTCATGGTCTGGGTCGGCGTCGTCATCGTCGAGATCATCCGCACGAAGTCCGTCAAGAAGGTCTTCAAGGACGCCATGGCCATGTTCCAGAGCATGGGCAAGATGTTCGCGGGCATCGTCGCCCTCATCATCTGCGCCGAGTTCTTCGCCACGGGCCTCAAGGTCTCCGGCCTCATCGACGCGCTCATCAACTCCGCCCAGGGCATCGGAGCGGGCATGGGCGTCATGACCGTCATCCTCACGGCCATCGTCTCCGCCGTCACGTTCCTCACGGGTTCGGGCGTCGGCGCCTACTCGTCCTTCGCCTCGCTCGCTCCCGACGTCGCCGCGGGCCTCGGCGGCTCCGTCGCCGCACTCGTCACGCCGATGCAGTTCGCCTCCGGCATGCTGCGCGCCATGAGCCCGGTCGCAGGCGTCATCATCGCCGTCGCAGGCGCTGCGGGCATCTCGCCCATGGCCGTCGTGCGCCGCACTTGGATCCCGATGATCGCAGGCATGTTCACCACGATCATCGCGAACATGATCTTCTTCGGATAAACAGAATCCGACCAAAAGTCCCCTGCTCCTCGGAGCGAGTCGGGCCGCCCGTTCATTCGGGCGGCCCGACTTGCATCAGCTCAGGAGAAACTTCACCTCGGCCCGCCAGGGCGCCGCGAGGCTGCGCCACCTTTCGGTCTCCACCGACGCCCAGGCCTCGGCCGCACCCGCATAGTCCTTCAGGTTGTAGGCGCAAAGCCCCGAGAGGAAGCGCCACCGGTCCCGCTCGGCAGGCTTCGTCTCGCTTTCGGCGAGCCTCATCACGCCCTTTCTTGCACCCGTCCAGTCCTCCTCGGCAAAGGCAAGCTCCACTGCCATGCGCTCGCGCCCGTTCCCTGCGCCGCCGTCCCCCGCCTTTCTCAAGAGCTCGAGTGCCTCGGCCCTGCGGCCGCACTTCACGAGAAGAGCCGTCTGCAGCATGCGCCGCTCCTCGGGCTTCCAGGCTTCGGGATGCTCCTCGAGGATGCGAAGCGCCTTGGTCGGCGCGTCATGCTCGATCACGAGCGAAAGAAGAAGCGGCACGAGACGCTCGTCAAGGCGTCCCGCCTTGCGGGCGCTCGAGAGAATGTCGAGCGCCTGACGTCCGTCGCCCGCCTGCTGCACGAGCGAGCCCCATCTGCTCCAGTAGGGCGTCTCGTTCCAGTCGCGCACCATCACGGGCAGGAAGGCCCGCTCGGCCTTCACGTCGCCGAGCGAGGCGCAGAGCGCGAGCACGAAGTCGCCGCGCGCCCGGGCAGGTGCGATGCCGTAGGCCTCCTTCACGCGGGCGAGCGCCTGACGGTCGCGTCCGAGCTCGTGCAGCGCATAGGCCGCCAGCGTCATCATCTCCGCCGTCTCGGCGCGTTCGGTCGCCGTGCGCGGCATGCCCTTCACTTCAATCCAGGCGTCCACGTGTCCGGGCACGGCCTCAAACCGCTCGCTCTGATAACCCAGCTGGGCGGCGAGCTTCAGAAGTCCCGGCCTCTGCTCGGGCGAAGGCTTGAGCTCGAGAAGCACGAGCGCCGCACCGTAGGCCGCCTGATGGCGACCCGACGCGATGCCCCAGCGAAGCATCAGGTAGGCGGCCATCGTGCGCTCGGAGGCGGCGCCCTTCGACCAGCGCTTCGAGAAGGACTCGACCAGCACGCCCGCTGCCCGAAGCCCCTCGGCGTCACCTTCCCTGACGGACTGCAGCTTCATGTCGACCGCACGGTACTCCTCAAAGGCGCCCGCCCTGACGGGCGAGGCCGCGAGCATGCAGGTAAAAACCGCAACGGCCGCAAGGGCAGCGACGGACTTCAGGGGCGGACTCGGAATCAGCTTCATCATTTCTCCAGCTCATAGCGGATGGTGAGGCGCTGCCACGCGGGTTCCGCGGGCGGCATGAAGGCCCAGCGGCGCACGACGCGCAGGGCGGAGGCGCGGAAGACGCCCTCGGGCTTTTCGCGCACGACGCGCACATCCTCGACGCGGCCCTCGGCGTTGATGCGCAGGTCCATGACGACGTAGCCCTCGATGCCCTGCTGCTTCGCCTTCACGGGATACTGAGGCGGCACCCTGTGCACGGGCCTTGCGAGCGCGATCGAGCTCACGGCGGGCGCTGAGGGCGCTGCGGCGGCGGGAGCGGCGGGCGACTCGAACGAAAAGTCGGGCACGGTCATGACGCGATCGACCGTGGGCCTGCCGATCTCGTACTTCGGCATCGGCAGGCCGGCCGCGGCTATTGCGGGCGACTCGAAGGCGAGCGTGACGGGCTTCGGGGGCGCCGACACCTCGGGCACGGTCTCAGCCGTGACGGGGACCTCCTCGGGCGGCGTCTCGTCGGGCGCCTCGGGCGGAGGACCCGACCAGTAGACGACGGGAAGCGTCACCGCGCGCTTCGCCTCATGCCGTCCGCCCATCGTGAGCATCAGGATGAGCGTGAGCACCGCGCCCGTCACGACGAGGGCCGCCAGGGCGGCGGCGAGGCGGTCAGGAATGCCCTGCGTTGGTTGCAACGGCCACATTGGCGACGCCTCCCAGACGGATTTGGTCGATGACTTCGATGAGCAGGCCCGAGGGCACGAGCCTGTCGGCGTTGACGACGACGCTCACGGGCCTGCCCGCGGCCGCGCCGCGCACGAGTCCTGTAACCTCCTCCTTGCCCACCTGCCTGCCGTCGAACCAGATGATGTTCGAGCGGTCCACGCTCACGACGAGGGCCTCGGGCGCCGACTTGTCGTGCGAGGCCGTCGACGGGCGCTCGACGTCGAGCGTCTGCGTCTGCGTGAAGCTCGCAGTGAGCACGAAGAAGATCAGCATGATGAAGACGATGTCCATCATCGGTGTCATGTCGATGCCCGCGTCACGCTCGCGACCGTCCCTGTGTTCAAATCTCATGATCAAACCTCATTTCTTTTTTCCTGAACCTGCATTCAGGACCTGCAGCACGAGGGCCGCATGAACCTGCGCAGCCTTGCGCGCACCTTGTCCGCAAGGCGGTCGGTCCTTCGCTCGAGGCGGTGCACGGCGAAGACTCCGGGAAGCGCCGTCACGAGTCCCGCAAGGGTCGTGAGGAGCGCCGCGCTGATGCCGCCCGTGAGGCCGCCGGGGTCGGAGCCCCCTGCGGCGGAGAGCGTCTCGAAGCTCTCGATCATCCCGGTCACGGTGCCGAGAAGTCCGAGGAGCGGCAGGAGCGCCACGATCACTCTGGCCCAGGCGGCCTCGGCCGCGGCCGTGCGCCTCACGCGCACGAGGGCCGCCTGCATCATGCGGCGGCGCGACGCGGCGGTCGCGGTCGCCCACTCGAGGGCGGGCGCGGCGGTGGCGGCCGTCCAGGCCTTCTCCGCGTCCTTCAGGCGCCTCGCGCCCGTGAGAAGAATCATCCAGAGCACCGTCGAGAGGACAAGGATCGCCCAGAGGACGTGCCCGCCCCTGTCCATCAGGAGCGAGAGGTCCTCGAACCACCAGAAGCCTGCAAGTGCTTCGTTCATGGCGCCTCCCCGACTCACTCGTCCCTGCGGCAGGCGCCGCAGCAGCCCGCGGCCTCGCGCACGGCAAGGGTCGAGGCGGCTTCCTCGAGATGCGAGAAGAGCGCGTCGCGCTTCGTCTTCACGGCGCAGTGAAGAAGCAGGATCGGAATCGCGGACACAAGGCCGAGCTCCGTCGTGACGAGCGCCTCGGCGATGCCGCCCGCCAGAAGGCCGGGCTCGGCCGAGCCGTACTCGCTCATCATCGTGAAGGTCTCGATCATGCCGCTCACGGTCCCGAGCAGACCGAGAAGCGTCGGAATGCCGGCGAGCACCGCAAGCGTCGCGACGCCGCGCTCGAACCCGGGACGCTCGGCGACGATCGCCGCATCGAGCTTCGCCTCGAGGAGCTCGTCCGTGCTCTCCTTCGCGGCCGCGAGCATGCGGCCGAGCGAATTGTCCTCGCGCGGATTCTCCATGTCCTCGAGCTGCCTGCGCACACGCCTTTCCTCAAGGGCGAGCGCCGTCCAGCGCAGGAAGCCCAGAAGAAGCGCCGCAGCAGCCACGAGTCCGATGAAGATGCCGATGACGCCTGCGGGCTTCATCCAGGCCCAGGCCGAATGACGCTCGGCGTAGCCCGCAAGCAGCCTGCCGAAGGACGGATCAAGCGCCACAACGCCCGCTGGAATGCCGGGATCGTCCGCAAGGCGACGCCAGGCGCGCTCTGAAGGCAGATATCGGAGCCACGCGCCGTCCCCCGCCTTCGCGGCAAAGGGACCGTAGAGCGTCACCGTGCCCCTCGAGGGCGCGCCCGCAGCGTCGTAGATCACGGCGTCCTCGACCGTCCTCACGCCCGCCGACCCGGCGACGGTCCCGAGGGCCCTCACCCAGTGGCGGCGCAGGCGTGCGACGCCGTCCGTCTTCGAGACGGGCGCATCGTCCATGAAGGCCTTGCTCCTGCCGATCTGGGTCTTCATCACCGATTCGGTGAGGAGTCCTTCGTGCCTTTCGATCGAGGCGAGCACGGCCTCGACCGAGGCCCTCTCCTTCTCGAGCTTCGCGCGCCTCTCGCGCACGCGCTCCTGAGCGGCCGAAACGGCTTCCTCAAGCGCTGCAACCTCGGCCTCGAGCGACTTCTTCGTTCGGACGGCTTCGTCACGGGCCGCGCCTGCAGCGACGGCGGACGCCCTCATGGCATCGACGGCCGCCTTCGCATCAGCCGCCTCGACCCTCGTCCCCTGAGCGACAGCTCGGTATACGTCGTCAAGCGTGGTGGCGTGCGCAGCCGTTCCGGCAAGAATGCCGGCAGCAACGACTGCGGCAAAAACGGTCCTCTTGAAAACACGGGAGATCATCACTTCGCCTCCTTCACGGCCTCGCCGAGGAGCGACTCGGCGACGAGCATCAGATCGGGCGCAGCGGCGCCCGAAGCGGTCTTCACGGCTTCGGCGAGCATGGCAGCATCCTTTTCGGAGAGCTCGCGCCAGCCGTCCGCGGTCTCGATGCGAGCTCGGCGCCCGTCCTCGGAGACCTCTGCGTGAAGAAGCCTGCCGATGCGCAGGAAGACGGCGAGCGCGCCCGAGTCGTTGACACCGCGGTCGGCGCCGACCGTGAGGCCGTAGCTCGCCTCCACCTGCCAGGCATCAAGGAGTACGTCCATCTTCTGGCCGTCGGTGAGCGTCGGATCGGCAAGCACGGCGCGCAGGTTCTCGAGCCTCGCCCGGCGTTCGCCCGAAAGAAACTTCCTGTCCGCCGCCACGACCTCGGCGAGCGAGGCCGCCATCTCGTCCATGAGGGGCCCAGTCTCCATGCGCATTCGGCGCACGGACTCACGCTCCGCCTCGATGGCGGCCTCGGAGGCCTCGAGACGCGAGAGGGATGCGGCGAGCTTGTCGCGGTAGTGCGCAAGAAGCCTTGCCTCGCGCTCCTCCATCCGCCTTGCGGCCTCGGCGTCGTCCTTTCCGTCGACGAGGCGGGCGAGCTCGGCGCCCGCCTTCTGCGCGGCAGACGTGCCCGCGGCGTCACGCTCGAGAATGTCGGGCAGGCCGGCCGCGCCTGCGGCACCCGCCATCATGAAGGCCGACGCAAGCGCGAGGGCCGTTTTCCTGAAGTTCGTCATCACTTGTCTCCGGCCGTCGCGGCGCTCCTTCGGTCCGCGGGCGTCATCATGTAGGTGCGGGGCTCGTCCCCGAAAAGCGTTGCGAGAAGCCTGTTCGTGTCCTCGAGGCCGATCGCCTCGAACCGTGCGGTCCTCCCCGCGAGATCCTCGAAGGCCGTCCTCGAGCCGTCCGTCATGGCGGCGGACTCGCACCAGTAGTAGGCGTCGCGCACGTCGCGCTCATGGCGCACGCGCCACTCGGCCTTGAGCTCCTCGAAGGCCGCCGCGTCGATGCCCGTGCGGGCGAGTGTCTTCAGAACCTCGTCGGCGCGCCTTGCCAGATCCTCGGCCCTCGCGGGCGCGGACGTGAAGTTGAGGCGGCCGATGAAGTACGGGGCGGGCTCCTTCACGAGGAGCGGATTGAGGTTCACAACGTAGACGCCCGAGGCCTTCGTCCTGAGCGACTCGCGCAGCGCGCGGTTCGCCGCATAGCCGATGAGGCTCAGCCTGTCGGCGTCGGCCTCGCTCCAGGGCATGGCGGACCGATAGTGCATCTGCACCATGGCCTTGTCGGCCGTGGCCCAGGGCCAGACCTTCACGCCCGTGCCGGACGCAGGCCTCACGCCCTGATCGCGCCAGAACTCGAAACCCTCGCCGCGCTTGGCGAGCGAGGCGAGCCAGGGTGCCGCCTCTTCATAGGTCTTCTCGACGGACTCCCTCGTGACGATCGTCACCGTCATGCGCGACGGGTCGCCGAGGAGCTTCGCCTCAAGGGCGGAAAGCTTCTCGGTCGAGGCGAGCGCATCCACGTCGTCCCTGCCTGCGACCATCGTGCCGCCCGCCGTGAACGCATCGCGGGCGATTGCGTCCATGAAGCGGCGCTCGGCGGGTGCATGCTCGAGGTCCCTGATGCGGTCGCGCCGCATGTCGGCGAGCGCCTTTTCGTCGAACCTCGGAGCGGAGAGCCTGGCGTGCAGGATCGCCATCATGGCGGGCACGCCCTCAGGGTCGGCCTCGGCCCTGATGCCGTGGTGGAGCTGTTCGGCGTAGCTCATCACCGAGACCTTTGCGTCCCTTGCAACACGGCGGATGTCGGCGGCCGTAAGAGAGCCGATCCCGGACCTCATCGGCAGCGTGAGTGCGGCGGGCACGGCGAGAAGGCCGTGATCGACCGCGGACGTGCCGCCCGCAAGCCTCAGGTTGAGGGTCGTCCTGCCCGTGAGCGACGGATCCTCGATGATCACGAGCTTCAGGCCGTTGGCGAATTCGAATCGACGGGCGCGGCCCGAGCCCGTGGGCGACGGCAGAACCGTCGTTTCGGCCGTGACGGGACCGGCGGGCGGCGTGAGATCGAGCGACACGGTCCTCCTCACCTCGGTCCAGGGCTTTGCGGGCGAGGCGACGCCCTTCGTCCAAGCGGCGCGAAGCGAGGCCTTCGACGTCTTCTCGGAGGCGCCCGCAACGGCGCCGAGCTTGACGCGGGAGGCAAGGAGCGCTGAGGCGGAGGCCCTGACGTGGTCCGCCGTCACCTCGGCGAGGAAGGCCGAGACCATTTCGTCCTGCTGCGTCTCGTCGAGCATCGGCAGCCGGTAGACGACGGCGTCGGCGAAGTCGTCGGCGACGCTCGCGTTCGAAATGCGCACGGCGGCGAGCCTGCGGCTTCGGACCGCGTCGCGTCTTGCCCTCACGGCGGCGTCGAGCTCCTCCTTCGAGGGTCCGAAGGCGGCGAGCGTCTTCAGGGCGCCCGAGGCGCGCTCAAGTGCGGCCTCAAGCGGCTCGTCCGTGCCGGGGCGCGCAAGGAGCAGAACCTGCGTCTCGGAGGGCGACAGGATCCAGCTCGACTCGGGCGCCTGAAGCGAGCCCTGTCCGCCGTTTTCCTTCATGAGCGCGAAGCGGCGGCCGAGGATGTCGAGGGTGAGGCGCTCGATCGTCTCGCGCCACGCCTCGTTCACCGTGTCGGAGGTCGACTCGAGCGTGCGCTGGAGTTGGATCTGCACGAAGCGGTCCGAGACCTCGGGGTCGAGCACGAGCGTCGTCAGGCGATCCTCGTTTGCAACGGGTTCGAAGCGGCCCCAGTCGGCGGGCGTCTCGAGCCCGCGGGCAGGTTCGGAGGCGAAATAGCGCTCGATGAGCTCGTCCGCCGTTGCCTCGTCGAAGGCGCCCACGAGAAGGAGCGTCATGTTCTGCGGCGAGTACCAGCGCTCGTAGAAGGCCTTCGCGCGCTCGACGGGCGCCGTGCGGATCACGTCGATGAGACCGATCGGATCGCGGTCGCGCGAAGCGCTTCCTTCGTAGCGAAGGGTCTGGAGCGGCCCGTTGATGCGTGCGCCCACGCCTTCCCTCAGGCGCCACTCCTCGACGATGATCTCGCGTTCACGCTCGAAGGCCTCGGGCCTGAACGTGATGTTGAAGGCCCATTCGCGCATGATGTGCAGAGCCGTGTCGAGCCCCGTGCGGGTGGCCTGGGGGACGGAGAGCCTGTAGGTGGTGCCGCCGAGAGACGTGACGGCGTTGACGTCCGCGCCGAGCATGATGCCGTCGGCCTCAAGCGCCTTGAAGGCGCTCTGGTCGGGGAAGTCACGCGTGCCGTTGAAGGCCATGTGCTCGACGTAGTGTGCAAGCCCGCGCTCCTCCTCAGTCTCCTGAAGGCTGCCCGCGCGCACGACGAGGCGCACTTCGAGGCTGCCCGTCGCATCCCTGCGCGGATAAAGGAACACCGTCATGCCGTTGGGCAGAACACGGCGCTTCATGGCGGATGCCGTCGGAAGCACGCCTTCGCTCACGGTCGCCTCGCTGCGGGCGGCTTCGGCGCCGCCCGTGCGGTCCGCGGCGGTGCAGCCCGTCATGATGAAAAGCGCCTCGCACACGGCCGCGGCCAGCAGTGCGGCGCGCAGGCCTGTCCTGATTTTGTTCATGCTCGTTCTCCGAGATCGTAGAGGCGGTCCGCAATGCGATGGACCGCGGGCTGGTGCGAGACCAGAAGGAAGGTGGTGTCGGGGAGCCGCTCCCTGAGGAGCGTCAGAAGCCTGACGGCGAGCGCGTCGTCGAGCCCCGAGGTCGTCTCGTCCATGAGGACGGCGGCGGGTCTTGCGAGCAGCAGGCGCGCGAAAAGCACGCGCTGCTGCTCGCCGCCCGAGAGCGTGTTCATCCAGCTGCGGGGCTCATCTTCGTCAAGAAGCGGGACGAGCCGCTCTAGCCCTGCGTCGCGAAGCGCGGCCTCGCAGCCGCTCCTCGAGACGGCATCAGCACCGTGCGGATAGGCAAGCAGCTCTCTGAGCGGCATCGGCGCGAGCCACGTGCGCTGCGTGAGCCAGACGGCGCCCGGCCTGTTTTCAAGACGTCCCTCAACCCAGGGCCAGAAGCCCGCGAGGGCGCGAAGGAGCGTGGTCTTGCCGATGCCGGAAGCACCCCTCACGACGGTGAGGCGGCCGGGCTCGGCCCCGAGGCGGAGGTCTTCAAGAAGCGGCTCGCCCGTCTTCGAGCGCACGAGGCCGCAGGCGGCGACGCGCTCGCCCTGCCTGACGCAGCTTCCCGGAAGGGGCGCGCTCAGGGCGGCCTCGAAGCCCGCGAGTCGGTCGACCGTGGCCGACCACTCGGCGATGTCGCGGTAAGCGTAGATGAACCAGCCGATAGCGGAGGCGACCTGCTGGAAGGCGATGCGGATCTGCATGAGGCCGCCGAGCTGGATGGCGCCCGAGAGGAACTTCGGGAGCGCGAAGAAGATGGGCACGAGCTGCGTCACCTGGCCGAAGCCCACGGTGAAGAACGCGAGGTCTCGCTCCCTGTTCATGAGCGAGCGCCAGTTGCCGACAATGCGCTCGAACGAAGCCCTGAGCCTCGCCTGCTCGGCCTCCTCGGCGCCCAGGCCCGCAATCGACTCGCCGTGGCGGCGGATGTCGAAGAGCGAGGTGCGGAAGTCGGCCTCCCGCCTCTGCTGCTCGAAGTTGAGCTTCATCAGGGGACGGCCGATCACGTGCGTGAGCCCCGTCGCGACGAGCGTGTAGCCGATGCAGGTCCAGACCATGTAGCCGGGAAGCGCCCACTCGGTGCCGAACATCGTCCACTCGAGCGTGCCCGACAGCGTCCAGAGGATGGTGACGAAGCTCACGATGGTGAGGAGCGAGCGCAGGAAGGAGATGACGAGCGTGAGCGACGATTCGATCAGGAGCCGCACGTCCTCGGCAATTCGCTGGTCGGGGTTGTCGGGCTCAAGGCCCGCGAGCTGCAGGCGGTAGTGGCGGCCGTCGACGGAGAGCCAACGGCCGAGCAGGTCCTCGGTCATCCAGCGGCGCCACTCGATCACGAGCTTCTTGCGCAGCCAGTCCGCATAGACGAGGACGAACACGAAGGCCGCGACGATCGCGATGAATTCCAGAAGAAGCGGGTAGATCGTCCCGCCGTCCATGGCCTGAATGGCATTGAAGAAGGCGCCGTTCCAGGTGTTGAGGCGCACGGAGAACCAGACGGTCGAGAGCGACAGGCCGATGACGGCCAGAAGCAGCAGGCGAGCGCCCGTGCGCCCTGTGCTCTGCATCCAGAAGGGACGCACGAGCCACCAGAAGGTCTTGAGCTGATGCATGGGACTTGTATTGAAGTGAGGAGCGGGCCGGGCGGCGGAGTCGTCCGCCGTCCGGCCGGGTCAGGATTTGAATGAGGCCCGGCTGAGCCTCGGCTGAAGCCGGAGCGCGGATCAGTAGTCGTAGGAGAGCTGGACCCAGAACTGGCGGCCCGGGTCGTAGCTCTTGTACTGGGTGCCCTTGTAGACGAAGACGTCAGAGGCGTTGCGGTTGTTGGTCACGTTGTAGACCTCGAGCGAGACGCCCACGCCGCGGGCCCAGTCGGGCCTGTAGAGGACCTTCGTGTCCCAGGACCAGGCGGAGGCGAAGTCGACGCGGCTGTACTTGCGGATCTGCTCGGTCATCGGGCCGTACTCGCCCTCGTGCGTCCAGGCGTAGTACTCGCCGTCGTCGCGCACGGCCTGGCTACGGTCGAGCGAGAGGTGCAGGAAGTTGTACCAGGTGAGTCCCCACTGAGCCCATTCGGACGTTGCCTCGAGGTCGAACTTCACGGGAATGTTGAAGTCGGTCGAGTCGAGGTCCTCGGCGTCGATCACGCTGCCGTCGTACCAGACCTTGTCCATGTTGACGGTCTTGCCGGACTCGAGCTCGCTGTAGCCCTGGTCGATTGCTGCGTTGCTCTTCGTCTCCTGCCATGCGGCGGAGAAGCGCACCCAGTGGTTCGCCTTCGCGAACTTGAGGGGCGCGGTGTTGTTGATGCTGAAGATCACGGAATCGTGCTCGGACTCGCCGCCGTTGTAGAACTCGCGCACAAAGCGCGGGTCGTAGCCGCTGCCCTCGGTCCTCGAGCGCGAGCGCACCTCGTCGTGGCCGTTGCGGTGCACGTAGGCGGCGGATGCGGACCAGTCGCCGAGGCGCTGCGTGAGGCCGATGCTGAACTCGTCGCTGAAGGGGGTCTTCAGGCGCTCGAGGCCGTCGAAGTCGTTGGCGGCGAACCAGCCGTCGGCGGCGGGACTGTCGTCGGAGGCGTAGTCGTAGATGTTCTCCATCCCGCCGTTCTGCGCTTTGTAGAGCGCGTAGGTGAGGATGTTGCGGCCGTAGTAGCGGTTGGCGCCCACGGTGATGACGGAGCCGCCGTTGCCGAAGAGGTCCCACGAGGTCGTGAAGCGCGGCGCGATGTTGACGTCCTTCGTGAAGTCGTCGTACTCGGCGCGCAGGCCCGTGCGGATCACGAAGTCGCCCACGCCCATCCTGTGCTCGCCGAAGAGCGCCGCCTGGTTGTAGTCGGCCTCGTACGTGCCCGCCTTCCAGCGCGTCGTGTAGAAGTCGGTCTGCGAGAATTCGCCGTAGTCCGACTGCATCACGGACTGCGTGACGCCCCAGCGGTAGTAGTTGCTGCCGCGCCTGTACTCGGCGTGCGTCGAGGAGAGGTCCGCGCCCGCGCTAAACTGATGGCTGACGCTGCCGACCATGACGGGCTCGCAGTCCATCCTCGTCTTCGCGTTGATGACGGACTGCGTGCTCTCGAGGTCCCCGAGACCGCCCGAGGCGGCCGAGGTCATGCTCGTCGTCGAGGTGCTCCCCGTGTCGTCCATGCCGATCGTATAGCGGTCGAGCTGCGTCCAGTTCTTGACGTCGCTCGTGCGCTTGTCGGTCATGCGCGTGTACGCGAGGGACGAGTCGAGCACGCCCGCCTTCATGCGGTGCTTGACGCTGGCCGTCAGGTTGAGGCCGTCGTGGTGATCCTCGTAGCCGGAGTCGGCGACTGTCGTGAGGAAGCCCTTCGACTCGTAGCCCGAATAGGTGAGCGCGAGACTCGCCTCCGTCCAGGGCGTCGCGTAGAGCGTGGCCTTCGCGAAGAAGTTGTCGGCCGTGCGGCGCTGCGTCTGCGTGCCGCCCGCGACCGGCGTCTCAAGAACGCCCCAGCCGGTCCAGTTCTGGTCGTCGGGCACGATGGAGACTCGGGTGCCCGGCACCTGAATGGTCGGGATCTTCGACTCGCGGCGGGTGTAGCCCACGACGACGCCGAGATTGTCGGTAATGCCCCATTCGCCCGTGAAGCCGTAGGTCTTCTTTTCGAAGTCGGTCTGGAACTGGGCGGGCTTCGAGACGTCCGCGTCGCCCGAGCCGACGTCGAGCGCGGAATCGGTGTGGATGCGGCTCCAGCCCGACTTCGTCATGCGGCCGAACACGCTGATGTGGTTTTCGCCCGACCAGCTGCGGGTCTGAGCGTCGATGACGCCGCCCGTGAAGCCGCCGAAGGAGGCGGGAATGTTGTGGTCGTAGACGGTAACGCTGTCGATGAGGCGGCTGTCGACGTAGAAGCCCTGCTCGTCCGAGCCGCCGAGGCGCGTCGTCGTCACCGAAGTCTGCTCGGCGGGATCGAGGTCGCTGTTGGTCGAGATGCCGTCGAGCGTGTAGTTGTTCTGATAGGCGACCGAGCCGTGGATCGAAATGTTCGACGGCTTGATCTCGCCCATCTGCAGAGAGCCGTCGCCGTGATTGGAGAACTGGACCGCAGGATTGCTCTTGAGGAGGTCCGTGATGTTGCCGTCCTCCGTCGGACGCCGGGCGATGTCCTCGCGGGTGAGATGCGTGAACGACGTGAGGCTTTCGCCCGCACGGTCGCGCACGACGACGGATTCGCCTTCGTCTGAGGCTGGTTCGGCGGCGTCCGCCTGCGCAGGCTCCTCGACGGCGCGCGCAGCCTCTTCGGTCGAGGCCCAGGCGGGAGCCGTCGCGGCAAGCACGGCGGCGGCAATGAGAGTTCGGTGAAGCACCATGATCCGGTAGTCCGATTGAAAAAAGTCCAGAGATGTGCCCGTGCGCCCACTGGCGCGCAGTTCCCCGAATCTTATATGAGAATGGTTCTCATTCTTTCATTATTCTTTCTATCTGCGGATGCTTCTCATTTGCATTCGCCTATGGTGGACGACGATCATCACATAGTTGAGAATGACTCTCGCCTACTCGCAGTGCGAAAGAGCGTGGGCAAGTGCCGTCACCCGTCCTCGGACACGTTCGGGGTCGGACGCGCGGACCGATACCGCAAACACGTGATGTCCTTACGCAAATCCCAAGGGGTTACCCGCGGCTCATTCAGGCAGGAATCCGCGGCCGTCCGGGATCCAGAGAACGACGAAGCCCCTCGTCCGATGCAGGACAAGGGGCTTTCCGGGATTTCATTCATGCACGCCCGAAGGCGCGCGGACTGCGTCCGTCATTCGAGCACGGCGCCGCTCATGCCCGAGGTCACGAGCTTGGCGTAGCGGGCGAGGTAGCCCGTCGTGATGCGCGGGGCGCGGGGCTTCCAGGCGGCCCTGCGTCGGGCGAGCTCCTCGTTGGTGAGGTCGACGCTGATGGTGTTCGCGGGGATGTCGATCGTGAGCATGTCGCCTTCCTCGAGGAGTCCGATCGGACCGCCCACGGCGGCCTCGGGCGAGACGTGGCCAATGGCGGCGCCGCGGGTTGCCCCCGAAAAGCGGCCGTCGGTGATGAGCGCGACGCATCCGCCGAGGCCCGAGCCCATGATGGCGGAGGTCGGGTTGAGCATCTCGCGCATGCCGGGACCGCCCTTTGGACCTTCGTAGCGGATCACGACGACGTCGCCGGGATTGATGCGGCCGCCGTAGATGGCCTCGAGCGCATCCTCCTCGCAGTCGAAGACGCGGGCCGGGCCCGTGTGCATGAGCATTTCGGGCGCCACGGCCGAGCGCTTGACGACGCAGCCGTCGGGCGCCACGTTGCCCTTGAGGACAGCGATGCCGCCTTCCTTCGAGAACGGATCGGAAACGGGACGGATGACCTCGGCGTCGAGGATCTCGCGGCCCTCGATGTTCTCGCCCACGGTTTTGCCCGTAACGGTCGGCAGGTTCGTGTGGAGCAGGCCCGCGCGGGCGAGCTCGTTCATGACGGCGGGGATGCCGCCCGCCTCGTCGAGCTCCTCGATGTAGCGGTGGCCCGCAGGAGCGAGGTGGCAGAGGTTGGGCGTGCGCGCGCTGATGGCGTTGGCCTCCGTGAGGTCGAGCTCGAACCCGCACTCGTGCGCGATGGCGGGCAGGTGCAGCATCGAGTTCGTGGAGCAGCCGAGCGCCATGTCGACGGTGAGCGCGTTCTCGAACGCCTCCTTCGTCATGATGTCGCGCGGACAGACGTTGTTCCTCACGAGCTCCATCACCGCAAGGCCGGCCTCCTTGGCGAGGCGGTAGCGCGCGGACATGACGGCGGGAATCGTGCCGTTGCCGGGCAGCGCCATGCCGAGCACCTCGGTGAGGCAGTTCATGGAGTTGGCCGTGAACATGCCCGAGCAGGAGCCGCAGGTCGGACAGGACTTGTTCTCAAGCTCGAGGAAGGTCTTCGCATCGATCTGGCCCGTGCGAAAGCGGCTCACGCCCTCGGAGATGTCGGAGTAGGAGAGTTTGCGGCCGCAGGCGCGGCCCGCGAGCATCGCGCCGCCCGAGATCACGATGCTCGGGATGTTGAGGCGGGCGGCGGCCATGAGCAGGCCGGGCACATTCTTGTCGCAGGCGGCCACCATCACGAGGCCGTCGAACGGATGCGCCGTGGCCATCGCCTCGACGCTGTCGGCGATGAGCTCGCGCGAAACGAGCGAATACTTCATGCCCTTGTGGCCCATCGCCAGACCGTCGCAGACGGCGATGGCCGGGAAGACGATGGGCACGCCGCCGCCCAAGGCGACGCCCTGCTTCACCGCGTCCGTAATCTTGTCAAGAAAGACGTGTCCCGGAACGATGTCGTTCTGCGAGGAGACGACGCCGATAAGCGGGCGCTCAATCTCCGCATCGCAGAGACCGAGAGCCTTGAGAAGCGCGCGCTGGGGAGCCGCGTTGATGCCTTTCTTGAGGGGATCAGAACGCATGTAGAAGTATCCTGTGGTGAATTGATGAAGAGAGCCTTTCAAGTGGCCGTCCGATCATTCTATGGGAGCCTCCGGAGCGATTCCGACGCATCTACTCGAGATGTCTTAGGAGAAAAGTCCGAGGAATCTCGAGCGACGTCAAGAGGCGCGCAAATATAGGCCGGGAGCCTTCTTCCCCTTCTCTTCCCGCTTGAGGGACGGACCTTCCGGCATGCCGTCGTACAATGTTCGAAACATCCGGTCAGGACTCAAGACTTCGATTGCGGCCGCATCCGCCGCAGGAGACCCGCAACATGAACTTCTCGCCTCTGCAGCTCCGCAAGCCTGCACTCGCCGCTCTCGGCGAACGGGCCGAAAACCTCTTTCGCGACCATCACTACCGCGAGTGCACGCAGGTCATGCGCCAGTTTGCCAAGGGCGTGCTGCGCACGATCCTCAAGGACGACAGGCACACCTATTCGGAGATGATGCGCACGCCGCTCGTGCACCAGCTCGCCGACAGCCTCACGTTCGAATACTTCCGCCGCATCCGCGATCTGGGCAACGAGGCCTCGCACTTCAGGCTCGGGACGTCCGGGACGATGCTCGAGACGGGCGAGCGCCACTACCGCGTGCGCACGGCCGACGACGCCGCCGAGTGCCTCAAGTACGGGCACGGGATCGCGGTCTGGCTCATGTCGCTTCTCGACCGCGAGTTCCGCTATCCCGACTTCAGGCCGCTCACGCCGCCCAGGGCGAGGAGTGCCGCGCAGGGCGCCCCCGTCGTCTTCAACCCCGACCAGCAGGCCGCGATCGAGCTCTCGCAGGGGCGCCATCTCGTGCTCGCGCCGCCGGGCTGCGGCAAGACCGCCATCCTCACCGAGCGCATCGCCGTCGCGCTCAAGGACGGCGTGAATCTTTCCGACATGCTCTGCCTCACGTTCACGAACCGAGCTGCGCGCGGCATGAAGGAGCGCATCGACGAGCGCTTCACGGACCGGTGCATGGACACCCTTTACGTGGGCAACCTCCACCGCTTCTGCTCCCGCCTTCTCTTTGACAACGACGTCGTCTCCGAGATCTCGACGATCCTCGACGAGGACGACGTCCACGACGTGATCGAGGGCCTTCTCATCGAGAACATCCCCGGCGGCTGCAGAGGACGGTCCCTGCCGGGCAACGCCGCCGACTACATCATGGCGCGCTCGGCAAGGCTCTTTCAGGAGGCGAACGGCTTCCCCGAGGAGACGTTTCATCGCACGCCAGAATTCGACGTCAACAAGAAGAACCAGGACGAGCTCGACGCCTTCGGACTGATCAAGGTCGACGACTTCGGCCGCTGCATCGAGCTCGACCATGCCGCGATCGACGCGGCCGCAAGGCGCTACCTCGAGTACAAGACCGCGCAGCACCTGCTCGACTTCAACGACCTGCTCCTCAAGGCCTGGGCCTGGCTCGACGCCACCCCCGAGGCCTGCGGGCGCTACGCCTGGATCCAGGTCGACGAGGTACAGGACCTCTCGCCCCTGCAGCTCGACATCGTCAAAAAGCTCTGGAACGACTCGATCGACAGGAGCGTGTGCGTCTACTTCGGCGACGAGCAGCAGGCGATCTTCTCCTTCATGGGCGCCAAGCTCGACACACTCAGGGCCCTTCACAAGACGCACGAGATCCACCGCCTCTACAGGAACTTCCGCTCGCCCGACTACCTGCTCAACATGTTCAACACCTATGCGCAGCGCGTGCTCGAGTGCGATCCCGAGTTCCTGCCCAAGGCCGAGAAGACGGTCGCAAGACCCGAAGGGGCCCTGCGCGCCATCCGCACGGCCACGCCGCAGTCGCAGCTGATGCTGCTGTGCGACCTGCTCGAAGGGCGACGCCCCGAGGAGACGACGGCCGTCATCGTGCCGAGCAACCGCGAGGCCGACGCCGTCAGCGCCGCCTTCAAGGCACAGGACATCGAGCACTTCAAGATCTCCGGCAGCGACATCTTCAGGCAGAACATCCTCAAGGCCGCCAAGGCCTACCTGAGCGTGCTCAAGGACGACTTCAGAAGCGCCCCCTGGGCCCAGCTCGTCTATCGGCTCAGCTCGAAGAAGAACCTCTCCCTCAAGAAGATCCGAGACTACCTTGCCGTCGAATTTCCCAGGCGCGGGCTTCTTGCCTCCGACCTCATGCTCTACAGCACGCATGACGAAAAGGAGCCCGTCAGCGCGCTCGAGGACTTCATGCGCGCCTACGAGGGCGAGCTCGTCGTCTTCGACACGGAGACCACGGGCCTTGACATCGGCCTCGACGAGGTGATCCAGATCGCCGCCGTCAAGCTGCGTGCGGGCGAAGTCGTCGAGCGGCTCGTGCTCTACCTTGAAACGGAGCGCGAGATTCCGAAGATGCTCGGCAACATCCCGAATCCGATGCTCGAGGAGTACGAGGCGCACCGCGCCGAGCTCGTCACGCCCGAGGCGGGCTTCAAGATCTTCCTCGACTTCGTGGGCTACGCGCCCGTCGTGGGCCACAACGTCGAATACGACGCCAACATCGTCAACGCCCAGTACGCCGTCCTCAAGGACCAGCTCAGGCGCGTGCGCGGCGATGCGGCGGGACCCGACGAGGACGTCGACCGCACCGAGCTCGTGCGCCGCTTCGACACGCTCAAGCTCTCCCATGCGCTCGAGCCCGCGATCCTCAAGGCCGCGGGCCTTGCGCGCCTTCCCTCGCACAAGCTCAAGGACCTCATCGCGGTCCTCGGACTCGAGGGCAGCAACACCCACAAGGCCGACGACGACGTCGAGGCGACCGTCAGCCTGCTGCGCTGGTTCCACGCCCAGGCCCGTCCGCTCGTCGAGCTCCAGCGGCGCTTCCTCTCCAACCCGAGCGTCGTGCGCATGTCCGACACGCTCAGGAAGATCGTGCTCCCGATGTTCCTCGAGCACAGGAACCTCATGTACCGCAGGATGCCCGCCGCCGACGAGGCGATCCTCGTCCAGGTCTTCAGGCAGTTCATCGAGGCCCTGCCCAACTACACGGACGACGAGGGCGAGATCGAGAACATCCGCAAGAAGCTCCCGCTCATCTACGAGTACCTCGACCGCGTGCTCATCAACACGACCTCACAGCCGACGCTCTACGCGCAGCTGCAGAGAAACCTCGTGCAGATCAACTCCCTCAAGGAGCCCGACCTCTGCTCGAGCGACATCGTGCGCGACCGCGTCTTCATCTCCACGGTCCACAAGGCCAAGGGGCTCGAGTTCGACAACGTCATCGTCACCAGCGTCATCGACGGCACGTACCCGTTCTTCAAGAACCACGACAAGGCCGACATCCTCGAGGACGCCCGCAAGCTCTACGTCGCCATCAGCCGAACAAAGCGCACGCTCGTCCTGACGATGCCCGCGGCGAACGCCTGGAACTACGCCCAGAGGCCCTCGCGCTTCCTCGAGAGCATCTCAACCTACTTCGAGAAGTCCTCGGCATAGCCGCCGGAAATCCTCTCGAACAGAAACGGCCCCTGCCTTCACGGGGGCCGTTTTCGTTGACGGACACGACGTCAGGCGGCTTCGGCTTCGAGGGCGCGCTCCTCGAACCTGCGCTTGATGCGCTTCATGAGGCGCACGTAGAGGTAGAGCAGCGGCACGACGGTGACGGCCCAGCTGATCGGATAGACGATCATCAGGGTCACGTAGTCGGGGCTTGCCGCGAAGACGGTCCAGACCCAGATGAGGCGCACGGAGCACACGCAGATGAGGGTCGCCATGGCGGGCGGCATCGAGTAGCCGTAGCCTCGCATGGCGCTCGAGGAGACCTCCATGAGCACGCTGATGGGCTCGAAGCTCGCCACCCAGAAGATGCGCGCCATCGCGAGCTCGACGACGGCCGGCACGTCCGTGAAGAGTCCGAGCATCGTGCGTCCGAAGACGAGCACGAGCGCCACCATCAGGACGGTGGCGACCATGTTGAGGCCCGTGGCGACGTAGGTCGCGCGCTTGCAGCGCTCGAGGTTCTTCGCGCCGTAGTTCTGGCTCACGAAGGTCGTGGCGGCCAGACCGAAGGCGTTGATGAAGCAGTAGATGTTGATCTCGATCGTGAAGGCCGCGACCGAACCCGCCATGGCGTCCGCGCCGAGACTGTTGATGGCGGACTGGATGACGAGGTTCGAGATCGAGAAGACCGCGCCCTGAAGGCCCGCGGGCCAGCCGATCCTCACCATCGGGCGCAGCGCCGTCATGTCGATCCGGAACACCTCGCGCGGCTCAATGTGAAGCGGGCCCTCGGCCGTTATGAGGCTGAAGAAGAGGAGCGAGGCGGCGAGCGCGTTGGCGAGGACGGTCGCGAGCGCAACACCCGCCGTTCCCATGCCGAAGGCGAGCACGAAGAAGAGATTGCCCGCAATGTTGACGAGGGTCGCCGCCACCAGCGCCCAGAGCGGCGTCTGCGTGTCGCCCTGGCTTCGCATCACAGCGGCGAGGAAGTTGTAGATCGCAATGAAGGGCATGCCGAGAAGATAGACGCGCAGATAGGTGAGCGCATCGTCTCTCACGGCCTCGGGCACCGACAGCCAGTCCATGGCGGGCCCCGCGAAGCACTCGCCGACGATCGCCGCGCCTATGCCGAAGATCACCGCCGTGGCGAGCGCCGTGTGCACGGCTCTGTTCGCCCGCTCGGGCTCCTTCATGCCGAGCAGCCTCGCCACCACGACGTTGGCGCCGAGCGCAAGACCCATGCAGAACGCAATGATGAGGCCGATGACGGGCACGTTGTTGCCCACGCCCGCCATCGACTCGTTCGAGACGAAGCGCCCGAGCACCGCAACGTCGGCAGCGTTGAAGAGCTGCTGGAGCATGCCTGTGAAGGCGAGGGGCAGGGCGAAGACGATCATCTTGTCCCAGATCGATCCGTTGAGCATGTCGATCTTCTTGTTCTTGCGGCGCATATCCTTGCGTTGTCCTTTGGCTGGCTGTTGTTCTGCCGTCGAGTCCGGCACTTTCGTTCTTCCGTTCATTCTACCGCCCCCCTCCCGCCCTTCCAAGAGTCCCGAAACGAGCGCGGAGCAGTCTTTTGAGCGACCTCACCCGCGCTTGGCGCGTCGGCCCTTCGCGGCGAGGCGATAGCGTTGCCTCGGGTTCTGGCGCGCCTCGGTGGGCTCGATGACGCCCGCCTCCACAAGACGCTTCACGCGCTTGGCGGCCGTCTGGCGGGAGACGCCCGCAAGGAGCGTGATCTCCTTGACCGAAAGACTGCCCGCCTCCGCGAGCCTCTCCCTGAGAATCGTCTCGAAGTCGGCCTGATCCGCACCCGCCAAAGGCGCTGCGGACTCGTCCGGAGCCTCCGCCCTCACCTCTTCTCTTATGTCGGCTTTTTCCTCCTCGGCCGCCTTTGCGAAGATGACCGTGAAGGCGGCGGGCGTGGTTTCGACGCGCACGGCGAGGCCGTCGGCCCCGCAGCCGAGGATCGCGGCAAACCCGAAGCCCGTGCTTTCGGCGGCGAGGCCGCCTGCGAGCGGCGTGAGGGAAAGCATGCGCGCGAGCCTTTCGTTTCGGCTCGCCCTGAGGCCCGCGTCCGAGGCGAGCGCCTCGGGCGCCATGCCGAAGAGTCCGCCCGGGCTCCTGATGTCGACGGCGTCCTCGAAGACGCGCACCCGCACGGGCATGCCTCGTCCTTCAGGCGAATAATCCCTGTGCTCAAGGGCGTTGACGAGCGCGGCGCGAAGGGCTCGGGCGAAGGCCCCATCCGTCGTTTCCGCGGCGGGCGCCCACGACGCCATGACGATCCTCTCCGCCTCCGCGGCCATTTCGGCGGCGGGGCCGGGCACGGGCTTCATGAAGAGCACTCTGCGGCCCTCGTCCGCGCCGTCGCCCCTCGGTCCCTCGAGGACCGACACCTCGAGCACGAGCCTCGGAAAATGCTTCTGCGGGAAGATCGAGCCGGCGACAAGGCCGCCGAGCGTCGGGCAGATCCTGCCGTCGACGCGGGTGAGGACGCCGAGCTGCATCAGGGCCGTCTCGTCGGAGAGTCTCGCGAAGACGTTCGGATGACGCTCCCTCGCAAAGCCGAGCATCGCGGCGATCCGCTCGGCCTCGAGCTCGTCGGGATTCGCGTGCTCGACGGGCTCAATGTCAAAGAGCGGCGGACAGCGCTCCTCCATCATGCGGTAGCGCTCATAGGCGGTCAGAGGCCTGGTGCCCTCGTCAGTTCTCAGAAAGGCGCCCGCACGGCCCGCGCCCTGCACGCGGGCGGGCCTGCGCCTGCGGTCGACCTCATGCACGCGCAGCCAGGCGACGGGCCGTCCGTCAACGGACGCAATCCCCGCCTCCGCGCGCACCTCAGGCTCCACCGCCCCGAGCGCCCCGCGAAGGGCCTCGACCGCCGCCTCGGCATCGAACCCCACCGCAGACCGCCATCCGTCCTCAGGATCGGGGCCGATCAGAATCCATCCGCCCGCCGTGTTCGCAAGGGCCGAAACCGTCGCTGCAAGACTCTCGTCGGGCGCCTTGAGCACCTCGACGCTCCTGCGCAGATTCGCGCCCCTCATGAGACGCGCCAGCACGCCGCCCGCGTCCTCATTCCCGACTTCAGACATGCCGTCCTCCCAACTTGACAAATCAACTGTAAACCCTTCCGCCGGGGTGCACTCCGTCCGCTCCCGCAGCCCCGTCGCGCAACCGGAAATGGCCCCGCGACAGCTCAAACTGTAACCATGCGGTACCGGAACTGTCAACCCCGCCCGCTGACAGTAACGCATACTTTAAACTACAGATCAGACATATTTTACCTTTACACTTGCCGACCCTCTTCCTCCGGCCGGCTCACGGAAAAGCATCCCGGTCATTTCCACTCACGACTGTAAACCACGCCAAACCACCTTTCCACCCTTTACAGTTGCAATCCCTCCGTCACTCGAAAATGCATCGTCATGCAACAACTGGAGCTTCAGCTCGACGGGTTCCGAAGCGCTTGTCTTCAGAGCCTGCGAGTCCGCCGTCTCGCCCCGAAGGACGGGCTGAACGCTGGTCGAAGATACTTTGCGAGCTGATTTTCATCGAGCGGCCTCGGCGCATTTTGAGGTCCTCTTTGGCGCGAAGACCGTACGTCCCCTTGAAGTGGCCTTCAAAATGCACCATGCCGCAACGGACGTTCTGATCCTCGAACCGATCCTTCGGGTATGGGCTGCACGAGGTTCCATCATCCCGGATACCTCAGGCGCGCCCGCGTACTCGGAGCCGCGGACGTCGTCGAGCGCTTCATCGTGAAGCAGTCCTGAAAACAATTCGGGCGCCCGCAGCATCTGCCGCAGGCGCCCGAATTGTTCTTGCCCGTCCCTCGACGGCGCCCTTTCCGGGCTTAGCCGCAGACCCAGAGGGCCGTGCGGTAGACGACGAAGGAGAAGGCGTAAGCGAGGAGCGTGTAGGCCACCCACAGGACGGCCGGCGCCTTCCAGGTGCCCATCTCGCGCTTGATGGCGGCGAGCGTCGCGAAGCACGACGGGCTGAAAACGAAGAAGGCGAGGAAGGAGAGGCCCATCGGGATCGTCCAGCTGTGCTGCAGGATCGGCACGAGGGCGTCCTCCGCGTCGCTCGCGGTCGCGTAGAGCGTGCCGAGCACCGAGACGGCCACCTCGCGCGCGCCCATGGCGGGAACGAGCGAGATGCACATCTGCCAGTTGAAGCCGATCGGCGCAAAGAGGGGCTCCAACGCGCGGCCGAGCATGCCCGCGAAGCTGTAGTTGATCGCGGGATCGGTCGCGCCGGCGGGCGCGCCCGGGAAGGTCGTCAGCACCCAGAGGAAGACCGTGAGCGCCAGAATGATCGTGCCCACCTTCTGCAGATAGATGCAGGCGCGCTGCCAGAGGCCGTGCGCGAGCGCGTCGATGCGCGGCAGGTGGTAGCTCGGCAGCTCGAGCATCAGCGTGCGGTTCTCGCCCTTGCCCGTCGTGTGCTTGAGGATCCAGGCGACGACGAGCGCGCCCACCATGCCGAGACAGTAGAGCGCGAAGAGCACGAGGCCCTGCAGGCCCACGCCCCAGACGGAGACGTCGGGCACGAAGGCCGCGATCATCACGGCGTAGACGGGCAGCCTCGCGCCGCAGGTGAGCAGCGGCGCAATGGCGATCGTCGCCCAGCGGTCGCGTTGGTTGCCGACGATGCGAGCCGCCATGATGGCGGGCACCGCGCAGGCGTAGCCCGAGAGAAGCGGCAGGAAGGAGCGGCCCGAAAGGCCCACCGAGCCCATCGTGCGGTCAAGCAGGAATGCCGCTCGCGGCAGGTAGCCCGACTCCTCCATCAGCAGGATGAAGAAGAAGAGGATCAGGATCTGCGGCAGGAACAGCACCACGCCGCCCACGCCGCCGATGACGGCGTCGACGAGCAGGTCCTTCACGAACCCGTCGGGCAGGTGCTCGGCGCACAGCTCTCCGAGCATGTTGAAGCCCTCCTCGATCCACTCCATCGGATAGGCGGACCAGGCGAACACCGCCTGGAAGACGAAGAAGAGGATGATCATCAGGATCGTCACGCCGAGCCAAGGATTGAGCACGACGCGGTCGATGCGGTCGGAGAATTCGTCGGGGAAGATCTTGTCAAGCCCGAGCTTGCGCAGGATCCTGTTGAGGCGCGCAAGGTCGTCCTCCTCGGTCGCCTCGGGCACCCAGGACGACCAGGCGGACGGGTCGGAGAGAAGCTCGGTGAGCCTGTCGATGCCCTGCTTGCGCACGGCGATCGTCTCGACCACGGGCACGCCGAGCTCGCGCGAGAGGTCCTCGGCCTTGAGCTCGATCCCGCGGCGGCGCGCGAGGTCCATCATGTTGACCGCCACCACGGCGGGGAGCTTCAGGCGCTGCGCGGCCATGACGAGCTTGAGGCCGCGCCTCAGGTTCGTCGCGTCAAGCACGCAGACGACGAGATCGGGCCTGCGCTCGCCGCGCGCGATGCCCTTGAGGACGTCGACCGTCACCTTCTCGTCGGGCGAGCGCGGATGAAAGGAATAGGTGCCCGGAAGGTCGAGCACGCGGATCTTCTCGGGCGCGCCGATGAGTTGGCCCTCGACGCGCTCGACGGTCACGCCCGCATAGTTGGCGACCTTCTGCTTCGAACCCGTCAGAATGTTGAAGAGCGACGTCTTGCCGGCGTTCGGATTGCCGAGCATCGCGATGAGCGGCCCGGACGGATAGATGTCAACGGTGGAGACGGCCATCAGTCGCGCCTCCTCACCTCGATGCAGCGGGCCTCGACCAACCTCAGCGCAAACGTCGAGACGCCGATGCGGACCGCGATCGGATCGCCGCCCAGAGCGGCCTTCTGCAACACCACGCACGGTTCGCCCGCGGTGAAGCCGATTTCCTCAAGCCAGATCTCCCAGTCTTCGGGAGCGCCTTCGGCATGGACGCCGACCACCTCGAGCTCGTCTCCGATGGCGGCCTTGTCCAGAGTGAATGTGTCGGACATTTTTATATATGGGGGGCTGATCCTTCGTGCCTCGGGCCGCCTCAGGGGTTCGGAAGCCCGGGTCCAGCCCCGTGGGTGAGGGCTGAGAAGGAAAATGATTCTCTTTTAGGTGACTCGCATTTTACCCGTTTGCGCAGCCGTCGGCTCGATTCCCTGAAAAAATTCCTCGCCCGCTTGGACCGCCTCCGCCTCCCGAAGAGGCGCGCTGTCACCCAAAAATGACAGTTTTCCCTTACGACGAATACTCCCAAGGGGGTATTCGCACCCATTTCACCCTAGTCAATCTGATGTATAACCCTTGAAAATCAATGGGTTAGAATGAAAGAATCCCCTGCCATTCAATGCGGTTCGCGCCTGACGCCGAACCCGCCTCACCAACGGAGTTCCCCCCTGATGACCGAGATGACCGCTCCCGCGCGCGTTCGCGAGATTCCCTATAACTACACGTCGCTCTCGGACCGCGAGATTGTGATCCGTCTCCTGGGCGAAAAGGCCTGGGACACGATTGAGTCTCTTCGCGGCTCTCGCCGCACCGGCCGTTCCGCCCGCATGCTCTTCGAAGTGCTCGGCGACATCTGGGCGGTCGAGCGCAATCCCTATCTGGTCGACGACCTGATCGTGCACCCGAAGCGCCGCAAACTGCTCGTGCGCGAGATGAGCCGCCGCCTCGAGGCCGTTCGCCAGCGCGCCGAGGGCAATGCCGACGTGCTTCGCCTCGTCTCCGAGGCGAGCGCCGCCGTGTGCCGCTTCGACAACAGCTTCCCGAAGCTCATCGAGCGCCGTGCCGAAGTGAAGCGCCGTCTGTCCGCGATCACCGATCCGGACAACATCCGCTTCGACGGCTTTGCGCGCGTCACGCACGTCACCGACGCCACCGACTGGCGCATCGAGTATCCGTTCGTCGTCCTCACGCCCGACCGCGAGGAGGAGATCGCGCCCCTCGTGCGCGCGCTCTTCGAGCTCAAGCTCACCATCATTCCGCGCTCGGGCGGCACGGGCTACACGGGCGGCGCCGTTCCGCTGCACCCCGACACGGCCGTGATCAACATGGAGAAGTTCGACCGCCACAGCGGTCCCGTCATGCGCCGCCTGCCGGGCGTCGAGGGCGAGCATCCCGTGATTGAATGCGGCGCGGGCTGCGTCACCCGCCGCATCGAGGAGGCCGCGGCCGCCGCAGGCCTCGTCTTCGCGGTCGACCCCGCCTCGGCCGACGCCTGCTGCATCGGCGGCAACGTCGCCATCAACGCGGGCGGCAAGAAAGCCGCCCTCTGGGGCACGACGATCGACAACCTCGCCTGGTGGAAGATGGTCGACGTCAACGGCCGCATGATCCGCGTCGAGCGCGTCAACCACAACTTCGGCCGCATCCACGAGGTCGAGACCGCCGAGTTCGACATCCACGAGCTCTCCGACGAGGGCGCGGTCGTCAGGACAGAGCGCCTCTCGATTCCGGGCCGCACCTTCCGCAAGGCGGGCCTCGGCAAGGACGTCACCAACAAGCTTCTCAACGGCCTGCCCGCCATACAGAAGGAAGGCACGGACGGCATCATCGTGAGCGCCGCCTTCGTGCTGCACCGGATGCCCGACTTCGGCCGCACGGTCTGCCTCGAGTTCTACGGCACCGTGGCCGAATCCACACCCGCCATCGTCGAGGTGCGCGACTTCGTGCGCGGCCATCCGACGGTCGAGCTTGCGGGTCTCGAGCACATCGACTGGCGCTACGTGCGCGCCGTCGGCTACCGTGCCAAGCTCGAGGGCCGCAGCATGCCCAAGATGGTGCTTCTCGCCGACATCGTCTCCGACAACGAAGCCGACCTCGACGCCGTGGCCGAACGCTGCTGTGAAATGGCGCGCGCCCGCGGCGGCGCGGGCTTCATCGCCCGCACGTCCGCCGATCGCAAGGCCTACTGGAAGGAGCGCTCCCGCACGGCAGCCATCGCCAAGCACACCAACGCCTTCAAGCTCAACGAGGACGTCGTCATTCCGCTCGAGCGTCTCGGCGAATACTCCGACGAGATCGAGCGCATCAACATCGAGTTCTCCTTCAAGAACAAGATCCGCATCGCGGGCGCCTTCATCGAGCGCCTCGCCGACACCGCGCTCGACGAGCGTCCCGGCATCACCTTCGCGCGCGACCTCGCGGCCCGCGTCAGGACCCGCTGGGAGGAAATGCGCGCCGCCATGGACGGCGACGCCGCGCCCTATCTCGCCGAAGGCGTCGAGCCCCGCGAGGGCGAGACCGTGTTTCTCGCCATGCGCGACGGGCGCCTTCGCATCTCCGTCAAGCGCGAGATCCTCGAGATCCTCGCCGCGACGCTGCCCGCCGACGTGATGGCCGAGCTTCACGCGCTCCACAAGAAGCACGTGAGGAGCCGCCTCTTCGTCGCGCTCCACATGCACGCGGGCGACGGCAACGTCCACACGAACATCCCCGTCAACTCCGACGACTACGGCATGATGCAGGACGCCGAGCACACGCTCGGGCGCATCATGAGCTGCGCCGTGAAGCTCGGCGGCGTCATCACGGGCGAGCACGGCATCGGCCTCACGAAGTTCGAGTTCGTCACCGACGAGGAGCTTCGTCCCTTCCGCGAATGGAAGAACAGGATCGACCCCGAGGGCCGCTTCAACAAGGGCAAGCTCATGCCGGGCGGCGGCCTCGAGCGCGCCTACACGCCCTCGTTCGAGCTCTTCCGCGCGGAGTCCCTCATTCTCGAAAATTCGGGCCTCGGCGCCATCTCGCAGTCCGTCAAGAGCTGCCTACGCTGCGGCAAGTGCAAGCCCGTCTGCACGACGCACGTCCCGCGCGCCAACATGCTCTACTCGCCGCGCAACAAGATCCTCGCGCTCGGGCTGATGACGGAAGCCTTCCTCTATGAGTCGCAGACCCGCCGCGGCCTTTCGCTCAAGCACTTCAACGAGCTCGTCGATCTGGCCGACCACTGCACGATCTGCCACCGCTGCGTCAAGCCCTGCCCCGTCAAGATCGACTTCGGCAAAGTGACCACTGCCGTCAAGGCCTTCCTCAACCGCTCGGGCCACAGGGATCTCAATCCCGCCGCGCTCGCGGGCGGCGCGCTCGTCGACGCCGTCAACCCGATCGCCGTGCGTGCGCTCCACGCGGGCGCCGTTCGCGCGGGCTTCTCGCTGCAGCGCCTCGGCAACGAGCTCGCCGAGAAGTACCTCGCCGCGGACCTTGCGCGCATTCGTGAAAAGCCCGCCAACACCACGGGCCGTCCGAGCCTCAAGGACCAGGTGATCCATCTCGTCTCGACGCCGCTTCCGGGCCGCATGCCCAGACAGACCATGCGCGCCGCGCTCGGCATCGAGGACGAGATCACGATCCCGATTCTTCGGCGTCCCAACATGCCCGCCGACGCCGAGGCCGTCTTCTACTTCCCGGGCTGCGGCTCCGAACGCCTCTTCGGCGACGTGGGCCTCGCCGTCGAGGCGATGCTCATGCACGCGGGCGTCCAGACCGTGCTCCCGCCGGGCTACCGCTGCTGCGGCCACCCGCAGCTCGCCTACGGCGAGACCGCCAAGGCCGAGAAGATGATGACGGAGAACCGCGTGCTCTTCCACCGCATGGCCAACACGCTCAACTACCTCGACATCAAGACCGTCGTCGTGAGCTGCGGCACCTGCATCAAGGCGCTCGACGAGTACGAGTTCGACCGCATCTTCCCGGGCTGCCGCATCATCGACATCCACGAGTTCCTGCTCGAGCGCGGCATCACCATGCCCGTGCACGCCGACACGTACCTCTACCACGATCCGTGCCACACGCCGCTCAGGCTCAACCCGCCGCTCGAAACGGTCAAGAAGCTCACCGGCGCCAACGTCGTGCAGTCCGAGCGCTGCTGTGGCGAGTCGGGCCTCTTCGCCGTCAAGCGCCCCGACATCGCCTCCCAGGTGCGTCACCGCAAGTTCGAGGAGATCGAGAAGGCCAGGGCCAAGGCCGGCATCAAGGGCCACGTCAAGATGCTCACCACGTGCCCCGGCTGCCTGCAGGGCCTCTCCCGCTATGAGGAGCGCGCCGACATGGACGCCGAGTACATCGTCGTCGAGATGGCCCGCCAGATCCTGGGCGCCAACTGGCGCGACCAGTTCATCCGCACCGTGAAGAACGGCGGCATCGAGAAGGTTCTCGTCTAGGAACGCCTTCTCTCCGAGCCGCTCCCTTTCCCTGCCCCGCAGTTCGCAGCCGCGTCCGACGGCTTCGCGCCCCGGCGTCCAAACACGCCGCCTCATGGTTTTTCCTCTCGCGCGTGCGTTTCGAAATGCAAGCGTATTCTTCAGAACAGGCTCGGGGCGCGCGCCCTGACTTATCCTTCGGCTAAGAGAAACAACACAAAGAAGGAACCCACACATGCTCAACGACTAGCAGAAGGCCGTCGTCAAGGCAACTGCTCCCATCCTCGCCACCAACGGCGAGGCGAGGCGCTGCTCGCTCACTTCTACTCGCGCCTCCTCACCCACAATCCTGAGTTCCAGCAGCTCTTCAACATGACGCACCAACGCACGGGCTCCCAGCCGCGTGCGCTCGCACATGCGGTCCACGCATACGCGACCCACATCGACGATCCGTCCGTGCTTGCGGGCGCCCTAAGGCATACCGCCATGCGGCACTGCTCGGTGGGCGTTCGCGCCGAGCACTATCCGATCATCGGCCGTCATCTGATTGCCGCCATCCGCGAGGTGCTCGGCGAGATTGCGACGCCCTCCGTCATCGACGCCTGGTCCGCCGACTACAACCAGCTGGCCGCCATGATGATCGCGTTGGAGCAGGACCGCTACTCGAGCGCCGCCCAGGCGCTGGGCGGCTGGAGCTGCTGGCGCGGCTTCGTGCTCACCGACAGGCACGAGGAGACGGCCGACGCCGTGAGCCTCACGCTGGGCCCCGCCAACAACGGCTCCGTCGTTCAGGTCCGCCCCGGCGAATACGTCTCAGTGCGCGTCTACATCCCCGGAGAAAACCTCGTCCAGCCCCGCCAGTACACGGTGACGGCGACCAATGAGAACTCGATCCGCATCACCGTCCGCCGCATTTCCGCAAGAGACAGCCTCCCTGCAGGCATGGTCTCGAACGTCCTCTGCGACCTCGCGGCTGGCGCCCTCGTCGACCTCTCCGCGCCGACGGGAGGCTTCCGCCTGCCCGAGGGCGACGCCCCGCTCGTCTTCATCACGGCGGGCATCGGCGTGACGCCCGCGGCCGCCATGCTCCGCAGCGTGGACGAGATCGAGTCGCGCATCAGCGGCCATGAAGGCCGCCATCTCATCCTGCGCACCACGGCCGACCATGGCCGTCCGTCTGCGGAGGACTTCGCGGCGCTTGTCACCGACAACGCCGACTACTTTCTCTGCGGTCCCGCAGGCTTCATGAAGGCCGCCGCCGAGGCCCTCAGGGCCGCAGGCGTCCTGTCCGCCCGCATCCGCACGATGTATCCGAAGGAAGAGTCGCTGATGTGCTGGCACCTAGTGAATCCTCTCCGCCCAATTATTAATTGGACGGGGCTTCCCTGCCTTTTACCGGCACGGACTGCCTGGGCACAGATAGCGAGCAAGCTCAGAAATCTGCGTTCACATGGAACGCAGCTCCGCGCAAACCCGAATTAGGGTGTCCAGGGTGCGTGTGACCCTCTTGGCACATCCCGGAACTTTTGCCGAGATGCGCCGCCATTTCGTCACCGAAATGGACTTCTCGTACTCCCTCAGGAAGTACCGAGCTCCTATGTTGTACGAAGAAGACAGGTCGCACGAATAGCGCTTGCCTGTCTGAAACGTACACATGCTGTAGTTGTTCGTGTCTCTTGTAACGACACCGGTGCCGTCAAAGGCAAGCTTCGACGTGTTCCAAGCACAGACGCGACGAATGCGGATTCCGCACCGGTGCGCCTTGTGCTCCACCATCTTCTGGACAGACTTGGCTCGCCAGTGATGGAGTCGCTGACGTTTCGAGCCGCGTTTACGGCCCGCGAGATCAAGGTGTTCCATGACAATGACGTCGACCTTGAATTCGTTCGCAACTCCTGCGATGAAGTTGGCCGTCTTGACGGCAATGTCCTGGTTGACACCATTCGCTCTCGCCCAAAGCCTCGGCGTGCGTTTTGCACCGTTGCTTTGAGCTTTCCTGATGCGCCGCAAGGCACGTTCCAAAGAGTCTTGCTCTACCGGCAGCTTCTTAAAACG
>ENA-UPWO01000271-UPWO01000271.1-human-gut-metagenome-genome-assembly--contig:-NODE-271-length-34891-cov-13.296059_pt1 | contig 34891 bp, 30 predicted proteins | sample MGYA00250056_ERZ773388 | MGnify/ENA primary metagenome ERZ773388 (study PRJEB29103, sample SAMN06112004) | human gut metagenome | biome: human gut; feature: ankylosing spondylitis patient; material...
CAGTTCTTCACATCTAAGGTGAATAAAACGCTTGGTGGAATATATAACTCATACCGATTCGCAAAGTTGAAGTATTTGGAAGTGATAAAACATCGGTAATATGGAAAAAGAAGAAAAATGTTGCGGCAACTGCCTTTGGATGGGATGCGAAGACATCTTAGGCAATGGATGGTGCTTCAAAAAAGATTGCGAAACATCTTGTGATAAGGTTTGCAAGAAACATGAATTTTAAACTTTAAATATTAAAATGGAAAATAAACAATTGACTCTTAATGAGTATCAGAAGGCAGCAATGACTACTTGCATGTCTAGTTGTGAGGACTTTAGCTACATGGTCCTTAATCTTATGGGTGAACTTGGAGAGTTTACTTCAAAGATTGGTAAGCTTATCAGAAAAGGAAAAGCTCACATCGAAAACAACAAGTTAGTGGTTCACGACGATGTTGAGTGTGTAGATTTTGAGGCAATCCGCGCAGAACTCGGTGACTGTTTTTGGCAGTTAAACGGAATATGTTCTGTATTAGGATATAACGTAAATTCTATATGCAGGGAAAACTTAAAAAAACTTGCATCTCGAAAGAATAGAGGCAAGATAGACGGTAATGGTGATTTTAGATAGCCTATGAACGTGAAAGAAGCACTACAAGACCGAGTACGGCATTAGCTTCCTCCATGGAAGCTGAAGATTATCTATACGTTTAGGGGTGGCTACGCATCACGTGTGGTCACCCCTTTTTGTTGTAAATCAACTAATAACCAATAAAAACATCAGAAAAAAACTAAGAACGTTTAATGTAGCTTTAATTTCCAGTAAATCAAACCTAAAAACGCGAGAACGCCTATAAAAAGGCAAACTGAAGCAATCTTACCTATATTCAAGAAAACTCTGTCTGTCTTTGATAGTTGTTTCTCGACATATACTTTATCTTTCGATATTTTACTTATCACTGAGATTAAGGAGTCACACTTGCTATGATATATCGCAGCACTATCCTTGTATTCTTTAAGGCTCGAAATACTATCTCTCAGTATCTGTACATCTTCCTGTGACAGCTCGTGATATTCGTAGTGAAACCTGTCTTCTCCTACCTTGTTTCCGTTCACATCGTACTTTGAAGCCGTGCTGTCCTTTATATGAGTCTTCTCTTTGGTGGTAGACTTTACAGACTCTTTATGCGATGCTCTGTATGATTCCAGTTCCTTAATAAGCCTTGCGTTAAAGAGCGAATCCCACTTAGCCTCGTTACGTTTATCAGTGATGTATGTCTGTTTTTCTATCACGCGTTCTTTCGCCTGACATCTACAGAACATTGATAGAATCAGCATTGCTACTGCAATAGCAATTACAGCCCTTGTTATCTTATCAACCAGTTTCATAAGCTACTGAATTATAATCGTTACTTTTTCCTTTTTATCCCAAGCTGTCTTCATGGTCTGAATGAGCTTGTTGGTCCAGAATCTGGAATCGCTAATCCATCCTTTCTTATCGTTTTTACCGATAAGGATACACCCCTCTGTGTCTTTTGCGGAGTTACCGCTATGTATGCGTATTCCACCAAATCCTTTGACGTTCAGAAGCAATGGCAACATCTTCTTGAACCGGTTAGAGTAGGTATATACACATTCGTAGCTGCCGCTTGGTATCGCAGTCTGCCCATATACCTTTTTATTCTTTATTTCGTTCAAGTCCATTTCTTGATTCAGCCCTCTGTCTGTATCCTCAAGAGTGTTGCATCCGAACAAATTACCATTCACGTACAGACGACTGATAGTATAGTCGTCCTTTTTCCAGGCCCTATCAATTAGTACTTCCATTCTCGTTTTCCTCCTCTTTTTTATCAAACTCATGGCTCAATCTCTCCAATATCGGCTTCCAATAGCTCGGCAATGCCTTTGCGAACTCAAACCTCAGAATGTAATAAATAACCCTGAATGAGATATTCTTAGGGTATGCCTTAATGAGATTTTTAAACGCATTGCATATATACACATAGCAGAATATATACGTGAGCATCTTGATTACAAACAAAGCATCGCTTCCGTCATTACAACCAACCATGATGCCGTATATGACGTAATCAATGGTCAGGTATAGCAACATTTCCAAAATGGCGTTTACAAACTTCGATGCAGAAAAGTTCTTACACCGCACAACACTTACACCATCGGCCCTCATTCCGCAGAAGATATTAAAGCCGAAAGCGATTACCAGCGCCAACACGAAACCTTCAGTCGGCGTTGCAAAGGCGAGTATAGCAGAGAATATTGTCACCGCTATCTGCCGGATTTGGGAAGAATCTAACAAACCTATCATAATCGTTATCCTGAATAATTTGTAATAAAAAAAATATAAGTTTCGGTCTTTTCTGCAAATATAGCAATAAAATCCCGAAACTCAATCAGATAACGATCAAAAAGTCACACTTTTAGGTCATAAAATGGTAATTCTCCGTTAGCGAGAAACGAAATACACTCATCGAAGATTTTTCTCTCGTAGTCCATAGTGCCTATTTTAGGGAACCACTTCCTTATCTTTTCGTCATTTCTGTTAACCATCTCTCCCCATAGCACACACCAGTCTGCTATATTGATTTTGTCGTTTCTTACTTCGTGCCAATAGTCTTTTGCTACGTCTTTCGTGTGCAACTGACCTATAAGACACAGGTGCATATCGGCCATTTCTTCGTCATAGTTACAACCAGACACCTCTCCTTGTATCTGCTTCATCATCTCAAGCATGGCGCTGTTATTCATACCTATCTCGCAACTCTCTATCATGAGTTGCAGGCAAGCCTTCAACTCTTGCATGTCTTCGCACGACACGACATTCTCAAAAACCTTTTTCATTATCTGCTTTTTAATGTTTATTTCATGAAATACTCTCTGATATCATACACGCCGTCCTTGTCTTTTAGCAAGTCGACGGCAAGGCTATATGCGTACACCAAAAGATGATCATCATCAATGTCGCTCAAACTGTCCTTGCCGAGAATCTTTGCTATGGTTTCTCCATGATCGCTCACCACTTGATTCATGGCCACGTACAAGGCATAGTCGTTATAGCAAGGGCTGTCTTCTGTGTGTAGATTGTGCTTTTTCATTTCGCCGGACCACACTTGCATGTCCCAAGTAGCCTTTGGGTCCATTTTCTGAATGATGGACAAAGCTTCCTTTTTCGTAAGGTAGTTCTTCCACTTGATGGCACATAGTTTCTCGATATACTCTTGCGCCAGTTCGGGATGTCTGTCTGCCATATCCTTCATCATGCAGCGCATGGTATCACCAAACACGTGCATATACTTTACGTTTGCCGACGTAGCCATTATTCCATATAGCTCATCAAAGTTTTTCATCAATTCTTCCATATCCGTATTATTCAGTTAATAAATTTTTTAATTCAGCAAAATCGCTCTCTCCAAAACTAATACTCTTCTTGCTCCCGAAAAGAAGTGTCGTGAAGATATTGTCGGGTAGGTCGATATACAGAGTTCCTCCATCAATCCTACCGCTTATGAATCCAATCTCAAAGCTATAGTTGTCAATGGTTTTTAGCATCTGCATGGCATCGTCAAAGATGGTATCTACATTAATATCGCCATTCTCGTCACCGATAAACAATGCTGCATTATCAATAGTTTTACCTAACTTCTCCTTGTTGATGGATATGATATTGTGCGCCGCACGTTTCATGTAGACGGAAGGAATTGCCAACATTGGGTTTCCTTTTATCATATCGTCAATTCTTGCGTCTGCCCACAGGTCTACCGATGTATGCAGCTTCTCTTTAAGTTCCGTTATGTTCATTTCTTAACTCCTCCTTTCTTTGTTTTGTTGTACCATACGAGGTATTCTTGCCAAGTTTTGTCGCTGTGGTTAGTCATATAATCGTTGAGCATGGCAGATTTCTGCTCCTCTGCCTGCGCTACTTCCTTTCTTAGTCTTTGCATCAAGGACAAGTGTTTCTTCAATGCCTCCTGTCCTTGCTGAGTGCTTTCTATGCGAGGGCGTATGATACGCAACTCCTCATCTTGTACGAGCTTAGACACATATTGTAAGCTATTAACGTACTCCTGGTTTTGCATCAAGTACTGCCTTTGCGCTCCTGTAAGATTATCCTCAATCTTATCAATTTCATCCCATAAAGGGGTGGAAGACTGCTGCGCTTGCATATTGATAGATGCTCGCTTCTGCTGTATTGCCTCATACATCTTCTGTAGCTCTGCATACAACACCTGAGGCTGCTGTTGCTGACCTGTGCCAATATCCAATAATGGACTGTTACTGAAATTCATCATAATAAATCTATTTTAAAGTTGGTGATATATTTTAGAGAGGTGAGAGGGCATCCACCAACGAGGGCAAACACCCCTCACCAACTCATTTTTTCTTAGTCCTTTTTACAGACTTCCTTGCTGCTCTGTTACGCTCCTGTAGTGGGAGTGGTGGGAGTGGAGGGAGTGGTGCAGTTACAGCCGTAGCTGCCGTAACCAGAAACCACTGGCGTAGATGGGAGTACCAACTGACCACGAAGACAGTTACATGTCTTCTCGTTCACGTAAGCCATCATCAGCTTCTCCTTGTAAGGAGTAAGAGCCTCCATCACGGCAACCTTCTTGTCGAGGTCACTATACTTTGCTTGCAACGCGTCGTACTGGTCTCTCTGATTCTTGTACAGACCGAAGTCCGCATCAACCTGAGACTTGTAAAGACCGAACTCAGCCTGCATTGCACGGCGGTTCTCGGCGTTGATAGCATCGTTAGCTCCCTTATACATAGAGAACTTCTCAGCGATGTCTGTCTCGCGCATAGCGTAGAACTTGTTAGCGGTGTCGAGCTTCATACCGAATATATAGGTAAGCAACTTCACCTCATCATCGCATTCCTTCTCCATGACCTGCAAGGCGGTTGGCTGATTGGAACTTGAGTTAGCTCCGTAAGTGTTGATGTTCACGTTCTCAGGCATATTGCTGCCGAGTGAGCCAAATACGCTGCGGTTGTTACCGCCAAGCAACCAAGCACCAGCACCGAGTGCAGTGCCGATGATACCAAGGGTAAGACCAGCATTACCTGTTGCCTTAGAAGCATACTCGTCGTGCTTCTTTCCCTCTTCGTAGATTTTCTTCTCTACGACCTTTGCATCTGTCATTTCCATAATACAATCTTTTGAAATCCTTAATATTAACTAACACTATTGTAACGTTACGATGCAAAGGTACAGCGAATTAATAAGAACAAATATAACTCTATCACACTTTCTTTTAGTGGTTGATTATCAGTGTTTTAAGGTGATAGTAGGTAATGTCATTTTGAGCTAATATAGGGGGAATTAAAATCTTTTCCAATGTTTGCAAGATTGGAAAGGATTGAAAACAAAAAAGAGAGGCAATCATTTACCTCTCTTTAGCTTATAAGAAATAATTTAAATACAGATACAGTCCAAATCCGAACCACATTGTCAATACCATAGTTGACATCGTTACCCAAGCCAGGAAGAACTTATCGACCTTCTCGTACTCATGCGTAATGTATAGGTATGCAATGAACGTGCAATTAATGACGACTATCATTGATACTATAATCAAATTCTGAAACATAAAGTCCATAATACTCATACATACTCGCTTGACCGTGCTGCGTAGGGCTAATACGTTATGATTTTCTCTTACTCTTAATATAGTGAAGAATATCCCACTTCTTAAAATATCGGGTGTGACCTCGCTTTTTGCACTCGCCATTCGGAATATCACCCCTTGCCACCATTCTATTAAGGGTGGCATCAGAAACGTGCAGTTTCTCCTTGACTTCCTCGGTGCTCATCATCGGGTTGAGCATATCTGGAATAATATCACACAGTCTATCCAAGTCCTCATCGCTCATTCCGCAAGCTGTGACCTTCTCACCATTTCTCTGTTGCTCATCAGCCTTAAAGCAAGCGTCACTTAGCGACTTTAAAGCTGTTCCGAGTATCTTATAATTCAATATCTTTCCCATATTACCTTTGTTTTTACGAAAAATTCTCAAAAATCGCCTTTATGCGCAGATTTTACGTCCTAATTTGGTTCGACTAATGAACATATCAAAAAATCCGTATAGATAAAACATTGCCGTTACTATCATGACAGTGAAGCAGGAATCAATCATATCTTGAGTTGTGTACCAACTCCACTCTACAATATGGGCAGCGTTGATACCGAAGAAGTAGAAAAATGGTATTCTATATCTCCAACAAAGGAAAAAGAATCCGCTTGCTAATATCAAAACCATTGGCAAAATATACACCATGAAATATATGTAAAGATAGCAAGGCGTATTTTCTGCGTATGGGATGAACATGTCTCGTGGATGCTGAGAGAAATCCCACATTCCGTATGCGTGAAAGCACATAAGTATAACTGGAACATACTTGCAGAACCAGCAAAAGAACTTCAAAATTCTCCGTGAATATCTGTTACCATGTTTCATCAGCAAATCCATAACCTCGCTGACGTCTTTGTCTTGCAACCACCTTAATAAGTCGCCTTCGTCTTCTTTATTCATAATTTTCGGTTTTAAGATTCAAAATAAGATGGTTGCAAAGTTACACTTTTGTGACAATAATGCAAGAAAAATGTCATAATGTTAGCGTTAAACTTTGCTAAACCATCTTATTGTTATCAACAACGGCATTTTACCACCAATCTGTTATCCAGTATGTCAAAAACACATCCAAGAATCCTGCCACCTCTGCCATATACCACACAGGCTTATATCCTTCGTCATCGTCCGAACAGCTTACGAGTAGCAGATAGATAAGAGCTATTACAGCCGTTGGAACCCAGCACACCGACATACACCAGCCTACACACCCTGCCGCAGCTATAAGCGCACCTCCTTTGTGAATAGGGTAGGCATCGGCATCAAGATAATTTGGAGCAGCACCAACAAACATTAGTCCTCCACATCCTATAAAGGCGAGGCATTGAATACCCTTACCCGAGTCGAGTATACACACCATCATCAGTACCGCACATGTAACCATTACAGCGGTGAACACCCATCCATAGTTCCGCTTCACCTTATCGCCTATCACCTCACTTCCAGTACAGTTCTGTAACTGGTAATATATATCGCTTACCATCGCAGGAACACCGAAGCGCATAGCTGCGAGAAGCAGAAATCCTCCAAGCAGGAGGAAAGAAATAACACTCAGTATATACATAGTCTTTTCATTTTAATTGTGTTAAACGTCAATATCATTTTGTTGACATCGGCAATATGATCCTACACACTCATCTCAAGCATCTTCGGGTAGCCTGCCTTGTAGTCGTAGGCTTCCACCTCCTCGATGGTCGTCAGCTGACTGACTGCTTGCTTATGGCTTGCGGTCACGTTAAAGCACTCCAGGGCGTACATCTCCAATGCAGAGAGCAATCGAATAGCTTTGTCGCAGTCTACCACCAGTTTCAGTCCACCAAGCCAGAGGGTTGTTGTTTCCTGACCTGCCGCCTTGGCGATAGTGGTGGAGTTCATCAAGCCTACACGTGTCGCCTTGTCGAGCCAAACAAGTAGTCCGTTCAGCATAAAGCCGTTCACGGATGATGAGGTATCGTAGGCTGTGATTTCGGCTATCAGCTTTTCCTTCGCTTTTTCAATAGTCATTCCCTTATACTTTTCTTTATTGCTCTCTATGAGATAAGTACTATAAGGCACAACTACTAAGTTATCGGGAATAGCACTTCTCTCACAAAACAATTCCTCAGTGTAAGAATCTCCTAATTTAAGCATATAGCCTTCATTAGCTTTTACTCTTACACAATCTCCTTTTATCTCCTTAATAGAGACGTATTTTTTTAATTCGTCTATTGTCATAACTAATAATATTTAATGTTAAGCGATAATATAACCTTTTGCTGTAATTGCTGCCATATCATCTTCCGAAAGCACCTTCTTTGTGTTGGCATGCAGCGTTAGTGTAAGGTCGGGCAAACCGTTCGCTCTGCGGTCGTAGAGATTAGTTACAAGAGACAGCTTTACACTGCTATCAGTCCAATATGGATAAGATAAAGACAATGATGTAATACTCTCGTGCATCTTGAAGAAATTCTTACCCAGCTTTAGCGTCTTAAGCTTAGGTGTGTTTGCTATGAATCTACCGAATGATGTAACATTCTCGAAGGTAAAATTATCACCACTCATATCAAGAGTGAGAAGGCTACCACTTGATATAAAGCCATACATACCTTTAACAATGGTAACTTTTCGAGTGTCAAAATTCGATATATTAAGACTTTGCAAAGAGTCTGTATTTTCAAACATACCAGCCATATTAGTCACCTTACTTGTATCAAAGTTGCTCACATCTATTGAAGTAAGACTTTTGCAACTATTGAACATATCAGCCATATCTTCGATGTTCCTTGTGTCAAGTCCTGACAGACCATAAATAATTTGCAACTTCACACAATTAGTAAATAAACCCATAGATTGTGAGTTTTTAGTAGTATCTGAAAATGTTCTACATTCCGATATATCTAATCCTCTAATATCAATTTCTCTTAGTTCACTACATCCTTTGAAAATCTGATTGATAGATTGTAAACCACTTACGTTCATACCACGACAATCCAGCTTTTCTATTTTTGAAGCAAAGAATGTATTATTTATTTGCTTTTTGTAACCGTCAAGGGCAGTATTAAACATAAATTTACTTGCATCAAAATGTGACACATCTGCATACACAAGATGGCTACCATTTTGATAATGAGTTGCGTCATATTTTCTATAAGTTTCGAGCGAAAAAATTGGTTTAAAACGATATTTCTTAAAAGCCTTTACTTCTACCCACTTACCATCTACAAGACACCAACTGTCTGCATTCCACATCAACTCAATGTAACTTCCATGCAAATCCTCTATCTTCTTTCTCGTTTCATCTTCCTTCTGTGAAAGATTTCCAAGCTGAGTAGAGATAGAGGCAAATACACCATCACGTACCACCTTCATAACAAGGTCGGCAGCATCAATTTTATATGATACTACTATCTTGATAGATGAGTTTCCCTTGAAATGACTCATATATCTACAATATCCATCTATAGGGAGTTCTGCATCAGCATTCAGGCGAACCAAAGGAGAGTATGAACCCACTTTAGTTTCATACGTCATTGGCAGAGCTTCAACTGTTTCTCCTGCTTCATCTGTAATGGTATAGCTCTTATCTTCTGCATAGCTGAAAGTATAGATATGTGTCGCTCCAAGATAAGTTGCCTTTGCTGTTTCAATAGTTCCATCAGCATTGTATGTATAGGTATAATCAATGCCACGTGTCTCAATGTTTGTTATCTCTTCTGCAAAGATACAGACATCGCCATCTACCTCATTAGGCTTGAAAAGGTATATGTTTCCTTTTTCTGCTATAAATTCCGCAATAGCCCAACCTGCCTTTGTTACCTTGACACCATCAGCACTAATAGCTTTATTGGTTTCTTTAGCAACAAGAGTAATATTAGGTCTGTCAGAGTAAGCACCCATGCTCTCCTGTATGCGTGCTACATCACTTTGTGCAGAAACCAAACCAGACATATCTAAAGTTTTCTTAACTCCAGTTCTACCTGTTACCTCAAAGACATTTTCTTCCGTGAGTGTAGCATCCACCTTTTCTGCGCCTGCTGTTGCAGTCTCTGCTTTTTTTAATACCTCCTGTGCCTTGGTAGCAGCATCGGTAGCTGGCTTCTGTAGCTCCTTGATTTCTGCTTCTGTGAAGTCATTATAAGTGAATGGGTCGCCCTTGTCACCTTTGAGTTGCATGAGGTCAAATTCCTTTTTCTCACCACTCGGACGAGTAATATTCAAGTTTGTGCCGTCAACATCAATATCTACGTTTTGAACTTTTTTCAGAGCTCCGTTTACCTGACTTACGGCATCATTGGCTTTTTTTACAGCTTCCTCCGTCTTGTTTACCGCACCATCAACCTTTCCTAACGCCTCATTTGTGTCTGAAATAAGGTCTGACAACTCCACGGAAGGAGGAAGGATAACCATAGCCGTATCCATCTCCACGCTGTTGTCGCCCTCATCGGTCTCACCAAACTCAGTATCAGCGTCGGCGTTGTTTGACACGATAGCAAACTGAGGGTATTCATTGCTTCGCCAGTCGTTGCCGAATATCTTGCCCTTCACCTCGATGGCATACGTACCGAGACTTATCTTGTCACCCTCTACTCTCGCAAGGAGAACATTATCCTCCTTTACATCAATCTCAAACGCAAGAGGTATGCGCTTGAATTGATTGCACACCTGCACCACAACATCGGTACAGGCTGGCAGAGGGAAAGCCTTCGCTTGCCCCTCCACCATCTTCATCACTGGAATTCTCAGTGTGAAGTCGTTACCTTTAACGATTTTCTTCATATAGCTATACAATTTTAATTAATAAATCTTGCAATATAATTCTGTTCGAACTCTCCAACCTTATATTTCTTGTTTGGGTCGTAGGTTAGCATAATTTCGCACGAATTTCCTTGCTTCATAAGGATACTGGTCGTATAGCTACCATCCTTACTTGTTATGACAGGGAGTTCGTTAATATTCCATTGTGCCACACCTGCGTTATCTTTGATTGTACTGCGACCTCTTAGGAAAACCGCTTCACTGCCAATATCAATGATGACAGTCAGCCTTACGCAGAACTTACTGCGCATAGCATACGATCCAAATAGCATCTGTTCTATCGTCCATAACGTTGGCAGTGTTAGTGCACGTCCGCTCTGTGCGTTTACCAGCAGCGTGAGCGAGTCTATCGTTTGCGGTTCGTTATAGGTAGTCGCTTTTATTAATCCTGTGTTATCAAGGAACACATTCTTGGTAGTTATTTTTACCATTGTTGCCTTATATGCGTACACACCGCCATCAAGAGATATATCTCCGCTTCCGTATAGGGCGTAATTTTGCAAACCATTTTTTGCATTAGCGTAATAGCAGACATTGCTTTCACTATTTAGCACACCTGATGCGTCTACTCTCACTTTTGCCTTAAGATACACACCAAGACCTGGCACAGGAAGGGTGTCGCCATGAGAATCAAGAAATATAGCGTCGTTCGACAACTTTTCATTGTTGCCTTTTTGCTTTATCAGATGAAACCGTGTGTCCGTGAGCGACATGGAGTCTTCTTTGAACACTTCTCCCGTCTCTATTCCGTTTGCCGTTATCTCAAAACGTCCGTATGCCCTCTGCTCTCCGCTCTCTTCGTCCTCGTAGTATCGTATGCCAAAAGCGCCTTTTTCCGCATACATATACCCGTCCTTACTAACACGGAATGGCGAACTTGACGCCGTGGAAGAGCCTACCCACAATGGACACGACCTACCTTCCTCGTCTTTTGCTTCAATAATTCCGTAGTTACCAAAGTGCGCAAGGGTGTTTTGGTTATTTCCATCCTTTGCCCACACGTGGTGCACATTGATGGTGTCTGCGTCTATCAAGTCTGCATTGAGCTTTCCTCCCTGGAACATCGCAGCAGTGGTGTTTCCGTTCTTGACCTCCACCTTTTCGCCTTGCAGAATCACCTTGTCTGAAGTAATCTCCAGTCCAGCAGCCTTAGCTGTTGTCTTGTCAACGAGGTCGGTCTTTTTCTCGGTGTATTCCGTCATCTGCGCTCCTTCTTCGAGCTTAGGCTTCGTTACCCAAACCTCGCAGCCGTCAACAGCTCGCAGCAGTACCGACTGAGGTAACACTGTTTCGCCATCACCCGTATAAGGGTCTATACGCCAGTGTACCCAGTATCGCTTCCATTCGCTCGCCAGAGTGAAGTTCGATGCTCCGTCCGCCACATTCTCCGTCACCTTTCCCTGGCTGTTCTCAGCATAGATGTTCACGTGCACGCTGTCCTTGTATAGATGTGCTCTCAGAGTTCCGCTTCCCTTCGCAAGAAACGAGAATACATAATTCTTCCTAAGCTCGAAGTTAAGAATCCTTCCGTTCTCTCCGTTGAATTTCAGGAAGTCACACATATTATTGTTACTGCTGTCTGCCTTTCCGTGAACTACGGCATACGCACCCTCGTAGGTGTCCTGTGCTACCTCATTGGCCGTATGAAGGTTGCTCAACTTTCCGCTCGCAACAAGCGTCCTCGTGTCGTCGAGCATATTGCCGCCAAGGTAGTCGTAGTCCGTTTCCGCAGGAGTCCAGCCTGTGTACTCGCTTCCTTCCTCCAACATCGGCATACATATCCATCCGTTACCAGAGGCTGTATAACCAAAGGTTCCGTCCACGGTTATGCCATTGTAGACAAAGATATTCACCTCGATAAACTCTGCGTTGCCCGTATTGAAGGTGTAGTTCACCTGCCTCCACTGATTCACCTCGTTCTCCTTCGTCAGCCACGCCATTTTACCTGAGGTGGCAGTAATTCTGTCCCCTCTATTGCCATTCAGCGCAGCCATTTTGAACACCTCCGAATGAATCTGTAAGTCCTTCTTGTCGCACTTTATCCATGCGGAAAATGTATAATCGGTGTTCTTCTTCACAGCGATGCCGTTGACGGACAGTCCCCAGAAAAGTCCCTTGTACTGAGGCTCTCCGTTACCCGTCACCGAGAAGCGGATGGCATTATGGCCGTTCACGCCCTGTGTTATCGTAGGCTGGAAGAGGCCGTTCGAATAATCTATATCACCCTTCCTTGTCAATGACGTTTCTCGCAGTAGGTTATGCCGTCCTTGCTGGCTCTGAGTCACACTGAGAGTAATCTCCTTTGCTGTCTGCTTGATAGTAGATGTGTAGGCTTTGAGAACGGTAGGATTGCTTCCTTTGAGGTCGTTCTCCAATGCCTTAAATTGCGACTGATACTGCTTTGCCGTAACCTTTACACTACCCATATACTTCGACACGTTCACCGAGAATGGAACCTGCGCAAAATAGACAACACCTGCGTAAACAAATTGTGCGACCGCATAGCCTGATGTTGCAGAAACCTGTCCTTGATTTACCCCTTCAACAATTACATCGTTCTTTGCAATATTACTGCCTGATACAGATACTTCGATATATCCATCCTTCTGTGTTGCACTACATTTGCAATTTACGCACAAATCATCCCTTGAACTAATGTTGCTGCATTTATTCGAGATATTCAGGTTACCCTTCATTACCTTTACCTTCGCAACCTTTGATATGCTAACAGGTACAATTCCATTGTCATCTGTGTCAAAAACGAGCGGAGCATCTTCTACAAGGATAGAGATAGCATCCTCTCCGTCTGTTCCTTTTGCTCCATCTTCTCCTTTATCGCCCTGTGGTCCCTGTGCGCCCGTTTCACCCTGCGCACCTGTTTCTCCTTTAGGTCCCTGTGGTCCTTCGTCACCTCTATCTCCCTTTTCGCCTTTGTCACCTTTGTCGCCTTTCTCTCCCGACAGCACCTTCTGCCAGTCGCTGCTTGCGTCCGAAGGCTCTTGACTTGTTCCGTTCTCATTGATACAAGTCCACAGAGCGTTGTTATGGTTCACTTGGTCGTAGTAGTCATAGCTTCCTGCCTTCCACTCGCCTCTGTAGTTCACCATGTGCATGGTGTCCCCAGTCGAAGATACCCACTCAAAGATACTGCTATTAAGCCTTATCTTGTCAGGTGAAAGCTCGAATACCTCCTTGCCATCGTGTGTATATCTGTCTACACCCTTGAAGCCTACGATGCGAGGTGTGTTTTCGCCAGTACTCTCCAGTATCAGCACACCTTTTCTGCTGTAGTCATCTACAATTTGTCCTCCAACATAAACAGCTCTGTGTCCGTCAAGCACAATAGTGTCTCCTGCTTCAGGAATACCACCTATCTCTGCCGTTGCAAACTCCTCAGTCATCGAGTCTAATGACAAAGAGTGCTTGCCGATTACTATCCACGAGAACATCTGCCCGCCATACAGCTCGTTGCCATATCCGTCATATATCTTCTCGTTCACACTCGACACACCATAAGCAGGTATTGTTCGCCAGTAGCTCTTATTGCTTGCGTTCATGGTTCCCGTAGCAAGAGTACCGATAGTCTTGCACCTCACTTGGTCGCCCTCTCTCCACAGGTTCTGTGTAGCCGTAGTTCCGTCGTCAGCAAGAAGATAACAGAGCCAGCCTTTGCACATCTCAACAGACGATTCTATCCATTCACTGCTCTCGCTTTCCCATGTTACAGGCACAACCTTCACTATCTTGCTTCCTGCGCCCGAAAGGTACACATTACCGCCTGCATACGATAGCTTCCTTACATCCAGTTGGTTAAAGATAGCCTTTCCCCAGATAGTGAGGTTCGTCACGAAAGCGTGATATTTCTCGTTTTCCTTCTTAACAGCGAAGCCCTGCTCTGCTTCGTTGTCGTAGTCGATGGACTGTATTGACTCTAAGATTGCTTGTCCTAACTCGTCTATCAGCGCACCGCCTTTTCCGAAGTAAGCACCTTTATTCAGTTTCGCCAAGCCGTCACTCACAAGCCCTTTCATGAATGTGATCACTCCCTGCGCAACGTCGTCCTTTAGCTTCGACAGAAAGTGTTTTGAAGCTTCATTGATTGTCGAGTCGGTTATCTGTTTTGATGTCTCGCTACTTACCTTTCCATTTCCTGCCTCAAGGGATAAAATCTGCTGCTTTATCTTAGCCATCGTTCCGACTTCTACGTCGTTCCTCAGAGTTACTTCATAGGTCGGTATGCCTCCTTCGTTTTCTCTTATAACGAGCTGGTCGATGGTCACCTTGCCTCCTATGTGTAAGTCGTCATCGTCAAACTCCATGATGTCGCCGGCCTTCAGCGTGTCGTGAAGGCTCTTGATGGTTCCGGTTTTATCTTCTGTCGCTTGGTCGTTTTGTCTGGCCATAAACACTTCGTCCACCTTGGGCTGGTACACATACCTTGTGTAGTCGTTCTTGTCTATGTAGGCAATGGCGTATTTCAGAAGCTTTAGTGATGCTGCGTTTACATAAGAGTCGGGTAGGGTGATACCTGTCAGCACAAAGTGATCTCCTTTTCTGATAGGATAGTCTTTGTATGGAAACCACAGCTCCAAGGCATCGTCCTTTACTCTCTGTATGGTTAGCCTCCATCTGCCGTTTTCTTTTACCGATGATGCCACCTTAAAGGTTCTTCCTCCACACATACCATCCTTCATGGCGATAGAGAAATCACTGTCCTTCAGGTCGTTGATGTCGAAGTCGATAGACGGATTCAGGTAGATGTCAACATTATTTACGGTTTGTCCGTCTTCAAACCTTCCGTTGTCCTCGGGTGCAACGCCCTTATCAATCTCATCAACACGCACGCCACCGATAACCATTTCTTCGATTGTAGGGTATATCTCTACGATACCGTTGGTCTTGTCATCGTTATCAAAATATTGCGATGCGGAACGCAGACCAATCTGCTGTATGTTCACAGAGTCAATATAGGGTCTGTGTGGATTGGTCGAAAAGATATGCTCCTTGCCCGTTGGGTTTACATATTCCTTATCAGCCTTACTCAGCGAGTTGTAGTAGTCGTTAAGTGAAACATGTGGGAATCCTGGCAACATCAGCCTGTTGATAGACATGTTGTTGGGAAGATTCTGCGCATACTCCTTCATTGACGATGGCACCGCCTTAGTATTCAGACCGCCAGTTATATACAACTTTCTGTTTCCTGCGTTTACCTGTGCGATAAACCTGTCAAGATTTTCTTTTGACGGCTCGTCTCCGTTATCCTTTTGTCCGTCCGCAACCTCTGAATAGAATTTAGCAGAGCCAGTACCGCTGCTCAGATATATATAACCCGTAATTATAGTTTCAAAGTCGAATGTTACTTTCAGTACATAGCCGTATGTATGCTCTTTTCCTGTATCAGTTGTATATACTCTCGGAGTTGTAAAAAAGTTATCCATATACTCCATATCGAGGTATACAATTAGGCGATAGGAAGCAGCCTCTATTTTTGTAATATTACTGAAGTATTTTACGCCAAGGTCTGCGTAGTAGTGAGACGGGAGGTTCTTTTCAGAACCGTAAGCTCTTAACCTTGTCACGATTTGCTGTTCTGAGTCTGCATTTTGGATCAACTCACTCAACCCTTTTCCAAGCCCGTACTTGAAGATATTTTTTGCGAGCACTCCTGCTGTTCCAACGTACACGTTTCGACCTCTTACAATGAAGTTTACGTCCCACTCGCTGTTTACTAAGGCCAAGGCTTCCCAACAGGTCTTTCCGTCAACGGTGATAGACTTGGATTCGATAACGTTGTTAGACGTTCCTTCTCCATAAACATTCTTCCAGTCCGCATCCGAACAGCCTCTCTGCACAGACCTTTCCTTACTGCGTGAGTACACTTTCCACACTCCCTTGCCGATCTGTTCGTCAAGGTTGGCTTGTATTCTGTCGAGAAGGTCGTCAAGTGTCTCTACGTAGAACGAAAACTTCGGCAGGGCTGTATAATGCAGTTCGTTGTCATTCAGAACCACGTCGAGAAACTCCGATCTCGACAACTCGTCCTGCAACGCATTGAACTTTACGCTGTCATATACGAATCCTTCTCCGTATGTGTTTAGCCTTGCTTTTTTGTCTTTTCCCGGCTCATAGTTCAACTCGAAGCGCTCTCCTCTGTATATGATGTAGTCGCCTATCTTGAAGTTGATTGGAGCGTTGTTTTTGAAGTCAATGGTAAGGAAGCAGTCTCCCATCCATTTGTCTGAGTACTGCAATCCGTGAACGACAACCTCGTCATCGTTCACGTCCGTAAGCTTTGTTCCGTCCTTATGATATATGTTCCACCTACTCATGTCTGTATCAGGTTAAGTTTGTTATGTTTCCGTCCGCACCCATCACTGGCTTAATGTCTGTCACGGGGTCATTAAACTTAAAGGTAACACTCATTACCAATAAGTCTTCATTCTCCGGGTCCCTGTACAGCACAGGGTCTATGCTTTTCAGCCTCACGTGCTGCCTGCCAATCTTATTGAAGTCGCAATACATCTTCATCATGCCTGTTGTTCGGAGATAATTCACAAAGCTCCTGCATTTCTCGTTCGCCCCATATACTTCTCCCTTAAACAGGAACTTTACTTTATTCTCGTAAGATGCCATGTACAGGCCGTCTTTACCTATATATTCGTCGTCACCATGCTCGTCGTGCCATTCCCTTTTCACAGGTTCCTTGACAGAATCGCAAGGCTTGAACGGACTCTCGCTAACATACATACCGAAATCGGTTATAGTGTCCATTACCTTGGCACCATCACCTTCTTTCTGCATATAAATTCTGAAATAATCTTTCATAACTCAAAATCAATTATTATGATGCAAATATACAATTAATTGTATAAATATACAAGCAAAATGGGAATATCAATGTATATTTATACAATTAAGGGCGCGAATAACACTTCATCACGCCCTTAATCATTACATTATCTTACCTTGATAGACTTAACTCCGTTGATAACCATGTTGAAATTACTGCTATACTCCTCGAATACGCGCTCTATCCGCTCTGCTGCTTCAGCGTTTCTTAGGGTGTTGGCAGATATGAAGTTCAACTGTGTTAGTTGCGACTTGGCTATCTCGTTCGATTCCGACATACATTTCACTTGCTCCTCTCTTATTACTGACACATCAAGTCTGATGCTATTGAGGTAACTGGCAATCAGGTCTCCTGTATCTTCCGTTATTCCTTTTACAGAATTTGTAAGAGAAGAACTGCTGTTGTCGCTCCATCCGTAGTACCGCTTGATATAATCTCTTGATGCCTCTATCCGCTTTGTCACGTCAGCAAGGTCTTTGCCTATCTCGTCCATCTCTGTGTTGGTGTACTCGGACATTACTTTTCCCGTTGCTGTGTCAAGCTTCTTTTCCGTACCACCATTAGGGTCGCCATACTTCTTGGTCTTCTCTATCAGAGCTTTTATCTTCTCTCCATAAAGATTCTCTATCATGGATTTTAAGATAACATTCCTTAGATTTTCCTCGAAATGGTCCACAAGGTTATCCGATGTGTTCGACATCGTGGCCATTGCGTCACCCCAGGCGGAAACGAGGTCGGAATACTTGTTGCCTGTCAGCTTCTCAGTCAGTGCTTCTATCATGTCCTCCGACTTCTCACCGTACTCTATCAGTTTGTCAAGATAGGTCCTTGAGTCCTCATCAAGGTTGGCCCAAAGCTCCGCGTAGTCCTTCTTTATCTGCTGAAGCACCTTGTAGTCTATATCCAGAATATCAGTCATGTTGTCAAACTTCACGCCGTATCTCTTGGATATTTCAGGTGCAGCCTCCTTCCAACCTCGCTTCTCCCAGTCTCTCACCTTGATAGAGTGGCTTCCTGCCGAAGCACCAGAGTTAAAGTTCTTTAGCGCGATCACCTTCGTCTGTTTTATTTCAGACTCCAGCATCTCCTGGGCTTCCTTCGAGGCATTGGCGGCTTCTGTACCCCAATGGATATTCATATACTCAGTCTTCTTGGAGATGAGAGAATCCCAGATGGAGGTGAGGTTTTCGTACTCAGCTTTCGCCTTGTTGTAGCTACTGTAATCTGCGCCGAATGCCTTGATAAGAGAGCCGCCTAAACTAAACGCCGCCGAGGCTGCTGCTGCATACGGGCCAGCACCTTCCAAGAACCCTAAACCTTTTACAGTTGACAGTGTGTTGAATGTGCCTACAGTGTTGGCGGCAGAAGAAATGGCACTGCTTGCGCCTCCAGTTATCTGCCCGAGAATGGAATCTTCTTCACCCATAGCCTTAAACAAACCTATCACTGGATCAAGAGCGCTTTCCAATGCCTTAAACTTTCCTGCAAGCGCATTGATGGCATTCGATGAGTCTGCATACGTTCCTTTCTGTTTGCTCTCAAGCTCATCTTTGCTATACCCGGCAGCACTCCATTCTATACCCATCTTCTTGGCTTGTTCTGCGGTAGGCACATACTTTTTGCCATTCATGTACTGCACACCGAGGTTACCTTTCAAGTATCCTCCTATAGCGTTTCCTTGATTTACGGCCCCGAAGATGTAGGGTAGTGGGTTTCTGTCAATGTCCTCTTTTCTTAGCTTGTCGAGAGCGTCCCTCAGTTGTTTCACTACTTCTACCGACAATCCCGTCGTTCTCGAAAAATCGTCTATTTTCGTAATCATCGAGCTGATGGTAGCCGAAGATACCCTGTCAAGGTCATCAAAGATGGTAACCCAGTCAGACTCTTGTTTGAACTGCTCAAACTGAAGCTTCGCCACATTCTCATTGTGAGTCTTTGTGGCACCGGCCTTGGCTCTGTCTCTCATCTGTGGGTCTTCTATTCCCTTGATGAGTTCAAGCTGCCTTTCGTATTTACGGTTCTCGTCCTCAATCTGCTGGGCAATGGTGGCATTCTTCTCTATCAAATTAGCCATCAGGTCGATGGTCTCCTTCTTGATCTTGTTGTTCTCATCTTCCAGCTTCTTGCGAATATCGTAAACACGAGACTCTTCTCCGTACTTATCCTTAACATTTTCGAGGCTCATCCCCTTGACCTCATCCATTGTCAAGTTAAGACCGGACTGAATATTGTCATGCTTTACAGCAACATCGAGCTGCTCCTCCAGGAATCTCTTATATGTGTCAAACTGAACTGTTCCTCCGAAAGCTAAGTTTTCTGAGCCCTTCTTGTTTCCTGTCAGCTCATATATCTTCTTGTATGTTTCATACTGCTCAGATATAGTATCAAGTTGCTTATTGAGTAAATTCAGTTCGTCTCTGCGCTGGTCTTCGAGAAGTTTTCGGTTTTCGGTTTGGATGCCTGCCTTCTCGTTTGCAACATAGTCCAATCTCTCCCTTGTTGAGGCCGGGAGAGTCTTCAAGAGTTCTTTAATAGAGGTCTCATAATTGGTGTAGTCGGAGATAGGGAATCTCTTTTTATCATTGAATATAGCCCCAAACTCTCCGTCGTTTGCAAGTTGACCAAGAGCACCCTCTCCGTAGAGTTCCTTGAACTTCTTGATTTCAGCATACATCTTCTTGTATAAGTCGATGCGCTCACGGAGATTCTTCAACTGTTTATCTTCTTCGCGACCATTCTTGTTCTTACCCTTACCGAAGTGACCCGTAACCTTATTCTTGCCTACATCAAGACTTATTCCAGACTGAGCCGCTATTGCTTCAAGCATTCGCTGCTCCCTTACGTATGGTTGTCTGTCGCCTGCATTCTTTGCATTGTCGTTCTCGTCACGGACCTCCTTGTATCTCTTTCTTACAGCCTCTCCGAATGAAGTCCATCCGTTACTATTTCCTCCATTCAGATTGTGGAGATACTCGGCCATTTCCTTCTGCCAGAAACCATCTGTTCCTCCTTTAAGCCTTCCTGCCTTTTGTAGCTTGTCGAAGGCTTTTCTTTCGATAGTTCCTACTTTGTTAGGGTTTTTCCAAACTTTTGGACCAGTATTGCCTTCTTGTGGCTTTGCTTTTCCTATGTTCAAAATAGCCATAGCTACGCTTTGAAGTCTCGCTACAAGACCAGGAACTTTCTTGTTCGCCTCAGATAACATTTGGTCAAGCATGGTTCTGAACTTATCCGGGTGCTGTTTGCACCACCTTGAGAACTCAACCATGTCCATATTCCTACTCTTGGCCATATATTCGAGATATTTAGGAATATCGTCGGTAGCTATCTGACCAAAGTTTCCACTAAAGTCATCCAAGTCGCCCTCTAACCCACGGAGATCATCTTCAACATCTTTGTTTCCATTACTTACCTTCTTGACAAATGTCTCCCAATATCCGTTTACACCTCTCGAACTGCATATCTCGGCTATTTTTTCCTCAAATGTCATTCCAGCAGACCTTGCACCAAGGATAGAATTTGCAACCTTTTCCATTGAAGACTTGGTAGAATCACCGAATTTCTCCATCTTCATCTGGAGTTGAGCAAGGTTCCCTGCAACGTCGTTTATGTTCTTGTCAATATCGTCTTGACCGATACCAGTCCATTGGCCGAACCAACCTGCTTCACCTGCGAATCCAGCACCAGTAGCCTTCTTTGCCTTTGCGAAGTTCTCTCCTTCGCTTGGAGTGAAATTATTCTCATTCCTGGCGTCAATGATTTTCTGTTTTAAGATATCATACTCCTTGCCGAGGTCATCAGTACTATCTATCTGTTCCTTAATGGAGTCTGTATAGAGTCCGCTCTGTTTAAGAACATCAGTCATCTTGTCTACCTGTTGCTGAAGAGTATCGCCAGTACCTTTGTTGCCAACTTCCGATAACGTATCAGATAGTGTCTTTACTGTTGTTTTTGCAGTCTCGTTTATCCTGTCGGTATCCTGTTTGATGCTGTCCTTGAACTGACTATATGCCGAATACAGAGCTGTTCCTATAGTAATACCAAGTGTTGCAATATTCCATCCAGAGAAGAATCCTCCAAGCTTTCCTTTTGCCTGGTTAACAGCAAGCGACATTCTTGCCCTTGTTCCTTCTTTAGTTATAAGCTCGGACTCCTTTGCGCTTATCATACCCATAAGGCGAAGCTGTTCGATCATCTCCTTGGATATTAGACCCTCGCGGAAAGCTTTTTGCATCTTCAACGCGCTAAGTCTTCCCTCTAATGCAGCTTGCTCTACAGCATTTCTGGTATTAATCTTGCTATTCAGCATTCCCTGGTAGTCAGCAATATTCTGCCTCATTTTTTCCAGGGTTATCTTACCCTCAATGAGAGCTTGCTGCTGCTCTACGGCGAAAGTTCTTAGCTTTACCTGTCGTTCAGCCTGCAAAGCTGCAAGGTTACTGCTTATACCAACTCTTGAAGCAATGGCTGTCGCTCCCTTACGCAAAGCATACATAGCACCGAATGCAAGTGCTGCGTTAGAGACCTTATCCAAAGCAAGAATCAAATCTGTTGTTCTATTAATAAGGAATGAGAAAGTACCTCCGACAACATTCTTACCTTCTGCGAACTTTCCAAGCATAATGTCCCAGGCATCAATGAGCTTATTCCATCGACCGAGCAATGTTTCGGACAGAACGAACTGCATGTTGTAGAACTGGCCGCCCTCGTCTGTCATTTTCCAAAGCACTTTCTGGACATCCTCAAAGCTTACCTGTCTAGCACTAATCATCTTCTTGACATCTGCCTTGGTATAATTGTTCCTTCCGTTCTTCCCTTCTGAATTGTAAAGCTCCGTAATTCTTTGTAAGAGTGGAAGTCCAGCATAAGCAAACTGGCGCAACTCCTTACCGTCAAGCCAAGAACGGGCCTTAACCTGACCATAAGCCAAGCCAAGTCGTTCGAAAGACACACCAAGACCAGATGCGATATCAGCGAGACGCTTTGTGGTATCATACAAGTCATTCGCCTCAACTCCGAATGCGGCCAACTGCTTGACATCTCTGTTCAACTCTCCGAACTTGAATGGAGACTGCAACGCAAGCTGCTGAGTCTGAGCGAATAATTCGTCAGCCTTCTGCACATCTCCAAGGATAGAACGCAACGCTACATGCTGCTGAACAATCTCGCCGCCAGTCTGTACGATTGAATTAAAGAACTGCTGAGCACCAAAGACAATACCTCCCTGCAAGAAGATGGACTTGATATCACCGACAATAGACTGCATCTTCTTCGCTTCAGCGTTGGCTCCGGCGAATGCTGCTGCAAGATCGTTTCGTGCCTTTGCGGCAGACTGAGCTATCTCCTGCTGACGCTTCTGTTCAAGCTCAACACCTCTCTGGACCTCGCGATTAACTGCCTTCTGGTCTTGAAGAACCCTCGAAGCTAATGTGGTATCGTGACCGCTACCGATACTACCAAGTTGACCAAGATAGTCCTTCCATCCTGTAGGAGAAGAAAGGTTATCCTTTATATATTGCAGACGTCTCATTGCGGAAATAAGCCTAAGTATCTCTTCCTCTGCCTTGCTTACATCTGCGCCGATAGAGATACCTCTGCTGTATTCTGAACGAAGCTGGCGTACTTTATTGCCGAGAGAATCATATCGGCGCTCGGTATTCTTCAACTCAGTCTGGCGCTGCTTCTCGGCTGCAATATCTTCACGCTTCGCCTTGGCAGCATCTCTTGTGGCCTGAGCTTCTGCTTTCCTGTTAGCTTTATCTTGTGCAGAGTTCAGTTCTCTTTGAGCTTGTGTTGCATTTGTGAGGCTTGACGAAAGTTTGTTTACCTGTTCTGCATAAGACGAATAGGATGGTCTGCCACCTTTACCCATAAGGGCAATGTTAGCATCTTCAATCCTTTTCTTAAGTTCGGATGCTTCAGAAAGAGCTTTCTCCAGGGTACTTGTGTTTACGCCGAGTTCAAGACTTCTCATACCGGCACGCTCACCTCTACCGATTACAAGCGACATTTTCGCATAGAGTCTCGACATTCTGTCTGTATCAGCTTCTATACGCCTCGTTTCCGCTTCAGATTGTCTTTTTCTTTCGTCTGAAGCTCGCATTTCCGCCTTTCTCTTAGCCTCTTGCAATGCCATGTAGCGCTTTGCATAATCAGACAAAGCTTTAAGCTCCGCATCATTATCCTTGGCGCTCAACTTTGAAGCTGCCGCAAACTCTCTCTCCTGCGCAATGACTTTCCCATTCTCTCGTCCGTATGCCTGTGTTGCGGCGGTTGCTTTTGTCATCTCTACAGCAACATCGGAAAGAAGGTTCTTCATCTGCGCAGCATCGGTGAGGATTGATTTGTTTCCGGATGCCGCCTGTAATCTGGCAAGTATCTTGTCAAGCTCGGTGATACTCCCACCAAGCATATTAGTATTGTAACCCTTCAAGGCACCCTCTGCCATGAGGTCTCGCATTTTGGCAAGCTTTTCAGTTACTCTTGATATATCAGCCTCAACCTTTGCTGCTCCGCCCGAAAAGGCAGATAAAGGGTTCTCCTTTTTGAACTGATCGGTAATCTGCTTTACATCACGGAACGTCATTTGGAGAACCTTAGCGTAGTCTTGCAAAACGTTTGCATAGTCTACGCCGCCGCCACCTCCGCCGCCCTGTGCTTTATTCTGTAATCTATAAAGCTGATTATTGACATTCTCAAGCATCAACTCTGCTTCCTTAAGCTTCGAGGTATCGACATTTGGGTTAAGTGAACGCAATTCCGAAATCTTACTGCGTTCTATGTTGATTCTCTGTAGCATATCGAGATAGGAGAGGGCGTTTTTTACCGCCATCTGCAAATCTTTAGCTTCATCGCTCTTGTCGTTTTTTTTGAGTTTGGAAATCATTCTATTTATCTCATTGAGAACATCGGCAAACTCTTTGGCTTTTTCCGCTTGCTCCTTAAATCCAGACTTTTTCGTTCCGAATCCCTGGAGAGCACGAAGAAGTGAGTTTGCAGCGTCGTCTCCTGTCTTAAGCTTGTCGATGATTTTTTGAAGTTCCTTAGATGTATTATCCTTCACACCAAGCTGGAACCACAAGTCACCTAAATTTCCACCTGCCATATCCTGAATATTTTAAAATTAGAGTTCATTGTTTAAGTAATCAGTAAGATTTATATTCTTACCAACGAGGCTTCCCTTATTCTTCCTTTTCTCCATCCATCTGTCATAGAGGTCATCCATTTCCTTTAACGTGTGCTTCTTCGGCCCGCTTTCCTTCTTTGTCTTTGGATAGACGACAAGAGGCTGGTCTGCAACCATGAGGTCAATCTGCGCCGACGAATAGCCCCACCAGTAGTCGTAGGCTGCGATGAAGTACTTGCGATGGAAGAGAAAACCAAACTTCTCCGCTAACGAGAAGGCTGCTCCCCAGCTTGTTCTGCTTGGATAGCTTTTACTTCGCTCCTCGTCATCGTCATCATCACGTCCGTCATCCCTGTCGCTAATATGGTAGTCAGCGAGAATGCGTTCGATGGAATTTTTTTTTTAGAAACATCGAGAACTTTCAGTACCTCTACCACGTCTACGTCCTTGATGTAGTAGAGCCAACGCCAGTAAATCCAGTAGAAGGCCCGTATCTTCCAGATGTTGTTGAGGAGAATGCAGACGCAAATCTTGACGTTGCGCTTCCATTCGTTCTTCTCCTTTATCTTGATATGGGTGCATCTTCTCATTGTTCCCTTTCTGAGCCATCCTACACTGTGTTTCTTACCACGGAACACTACCTCCGTAGGTGTGTCACCGATAACGCTGTCAAGCATCTCCTGCAAGTCCACCGAAGGCTGCTCAATTTTCTTTTCTTCTGCCATGATTGTATGATTTTTTTAACGAAGAAGGGCGGCACGGCTGTTATCATAAGCCTGCCGCCCAACGGTTGTTATCCTGAATCTAATTACCTATAGACTTCTCTTTAATTAGCCGCCAATACCAGGAGCTGGAGCCTTGGTAAGCCAAGCGATACTGCGCTTGCCTGCACCCTCGATAGAACCGGCGAACTTGAATGCAACTGGCTTTGAACCTGTGTCATCCCACAGCAACGTTGCATAGAGGGCAATGTTTGTCACGATCATAAGGTTCTCCTTCTCGTCGTCAACGATGACGATAGTACCCTTGATCTTGAACTTCTTTGGCTCAACTGCAACGCCGGCAAAACCGGTAGTAGCATCGAGTGTCTCGTCACCAGTACCCTTCAAGGTAACCTTGGTCAACTCTGTGATTGCATCCTCACCGAACATGATTTTCAACAAGTCCTTTGCCTTGGAAGGAACAACGAACTCTACGTTGAAGTCACCGAGCTCTGCGGTAGTTGCCCAGTCACCAGCAAGGCCGATAACCTTGTAGTGATTGATGGTCGGATCCTCCATGGTTGCCTTAAGGGAATCAACCTCCACAGGAAGCTCAATCTCTGGTGTGATGTCAACTGAAGCCTTGCTCAAGTCTGTGATAGCCTTTGAGTAGAGCAAAGTCTTAGGACCATTGAAAATGTCCTTCATCTTGTCAATAGTTGTCATTGCCATAATCTAAAATATTTTAAATTGTTATACCTAAATACTTATTTTGTTCTCAATCGTCCTTGTATGATGGTGACAGAGTATCCGTCTCCGTCGTCTGTTTGCATGGTTATCATCGGATTTGTTACGATGATGTTTTTGGTGGAGATTGGAAATCTGTCCATAACAGATTTTACTTTATCGTCTACTTGGGATACATCGAGTGCGTTGGGATTGTCTGCTGAGACCTTATCCTTCACGTACACTTCTATCTGTAGGGTAGTAGAGTAGTCGTCATACGAACCGTCAGAGTTCATCTCGTTGTTGTATATGGAAGATGGAAAGAAGACAACGATATAACTGTTTATCTTCTTGTCAACAGCCTTCGGGCGGTTGCGTGGGAACACCCTGTCACACACACCTTTCATGGCGTTGCCCACATCGAAGTATAATGTCTTAATACTTATCATAATCACACCTTCTTAAAGTATCTTACTAAATAATCTCTGAGCGACGTGATAACATCGTGGCCCTTCTTTGCCTCAACGAATCTTGCATAATCAACTCCGGCAACAAGCAACATTTGCCAAGTGGAATCATACTTTCCTTTGCTATGTTCGTTGTACAAGAGTTCATCTTCTGCCGTTGCAGGGCCGTTCTGTCCACCTTCTCCATATTCACCCTTATAAGGCCTACGTCCGCTATCTTTGAACGAAAACGAACTGCGATAGTACCTGTCAAGATTGTATCTCTCTCCTTCTGCAAGGGTGGGGCGTGTTGGCTCAGGGCCTGGGGCGAAGTGTATCGACTGCAAGGAGCCTTTGTAATATGTGCCTATAGCGGTTGATTTATACAGGTTACCTGTAACGTCATTATAGTCACGTGACTCATCTGCCGCCTTCATTGTCATTTCTGCTGCGTGGTCCATCTTTTCCTGCATCTTTACTACAGCCATCTGACGGATTTTCTTTTCTATTTCCACGAACTGATCTGCCAAACTCCCCATAGCCTAAACTCTTATATATTCCCAGTAAACCACAGTCCTGTTATTATCTGGTTCGCAGTCTTTGACCATACCTACCTCGGTGTTTTTGCCGACAGTGGAATAAATTGTATCTCCGTCAAGAGGACATCTGTCAGCACCCCATTCGTCATATCTGACAGGAATCGATGCTTTCCTCTTGTTCTGATCTACATATTTATCGCCTACAGTGGTAGTGTCCGTATAACTGCGGCCTTCACCGTTATAGAGAATGATTTCCTTGTCCTCACCTACGGGAGCGTCATCATCGGCGAACGGGTCATCAGGGTCGGCTTTTCCGACGACCTTCCTCACAATCTTGATGAGGTGAGGGTATCTTGGGTTTCTGATGTTTTCCTTTTCCATACGCCTTATTTGATGATGTGAGGGAGAGGTTCTCCCCAATGAGAATAATTCGCCCGCTTTACTCCGTGAGAGGTCACCCGGAAGGTGGATTTTTTCTTGAGCATCGAGTCTGGCTCAAGCTTTTGGTAGATAGCATTAGCCTCCGCCTTCATAGCACTGATATCCTCGTCTGAAATCTCATATCCTCCTCCAGAGTGCGTCCAACCATTGTCGGAATCAGAGGTGTTGTTCACCTTGCTTGGGCCAAGACAAAACCACTTCAATGTATCGGCGTACGCTAAACTCAGCACGTCAGCGTCACAGTCACACATCAGCGACTCCGGCTGTATGCTGCGGGTAAGCATGATTCCCAACATGGTCTTCTTTGGCACCTCAAACTTCACCCTGTTGATAAGGTAGTCGTATGCAGTGTAAACTTCCATCTCCGATTCCATAGTCATACAATCTAATTACGTTAAAGAATTAACCCTTCTTGGTGATGTCGATAATCCAACGGTAAGGGAAGTCGAGCATAGCTGGAACAGCAGCAAACATCAAGTCTGTATGCCACTCCAGGTAATCACCGTTGGCGATTGTTGTGTTGGCAAGCAAACCAAGACCGTCGTTGGTTGTTGCGAACACCTTGTCAACAAGTTTGTTACCCCACTTCTCGAACATCTTCTTATCCTTGATCTCCTTGTGCTCGAACTCAAAAGCGCTACCGCGAGGACGAAGAACAACGATGTTGTCTGGCCAAGCTTGCTCTGTCTTCTGCGTTCCATCGAAGAGAAGTGTTGTTTCCTCCTCCTCTACAAGCTCGATAGGAGAAAGGCCCTGGATGTCTCCGAATGCCTTCAGGAACATATCCTGATTTACACCATAGTCCTCAACGTAAGCCACATAGTGAGCTTTACACCAGTTGATCCACAATTCCTTAATCTGTTTGTTCTTCAAGAACACATTGAAGAAAGTGTTGACGGTCATCTGCCAAACGAGAGGCTGAGCCTTACGATTAAAAGTCTTACGCCAGCTCTCTTCAAGAACTCGCATCTGCTCCAGAATATCGCAGGTCTCATCAGCCCAAGCAACCTTACCACACTTCTTGAAGTTATCGGCAGGCATATTGGTCTTATGGATTGGAGCCTGAATACCACGACCGATACCAGTGTAGTCAAGCTTACCTGTAGAAGCAAGCTTTGCTGTCATGAAGTTCATGGTGGTATCAACGGAGTCCATCAACTCCTGAACCTGATCTGTCCATTCCATAACGACATCACGGTCATTACCGAACTCTTCAAACTGGTTCATCAAATACTCACGTTCCTCTGCATTCTGGTAGATACCGTCTGTGATAAAGTCTGGAATTGTTGCAGAGTAAACCTGCAAGCCCCCCTTATCCTTCTGGAAAGAACCAGCCAAAGGAGCACGCATGTTAGCCAATGTAGCGGCACGAAGTTTCTTTGCCTCGACAGTGAATGTCGCAACACCCTTTCTGTTGGTCGGTGTCAGGTCAGCAGCAATACGTCCCTGTGTCTTCCACCAGCCGTAGTTTACGTGAAAGATGTCCTTTTCATCAAGAAACTTCTGGAGGTATTTGGTGTTGTCCTTACTAGAGAAGAACTTCGCCATCCTCGAATTTTCAATATTAAACTTTGGCATATCCTAAATACAATCTAATAGTTAAACAATTAGTAGTTCGTGTAGAACAACTCTGGGTAACGACTGATATTCATCGCCTCTACAGCTGGTGGGAGAGGGCTCATCCTGTCCTTAATGAAAATCGCATCCGGTCCAAGCAGACACGGTGTAAACATCATACGAGGTTTCTCGTACTCGTCGCTTCCAGGAAGAGTATAGAACGGCATGTCGTAGTCGTGAGGAGCAAAACAGTTAGGGTTTGTTACTACAGGAAGTGTAGAACCAACCGCAGCAGCCTCAACGAGGACCTGACCAACGGTCAATGCGCCCAATGCAGCAGACAAGGTAAGTTTCCAAACGTCACCTGCTGTAGCATCCGTTGTAGCCTCAACTGCTGTAACAGAAACACCAGTTCCCTTTGTCTTAAAATCCTTCTGGCCTACCATGATTTTATCGCCAATAAATGGGATGTGATGGTAGCCGTCACGAACGATGTAGATGTCTGTGTCTGAAGCGGCACTTGTTGCCTTAGCAACTGCGTAAGACTTCAGAATCTTAATAGTGCCACCCTTGTTGTCTGCAAAGCCGAGGCTATGCTCAACGAGATCACCTGCATAAATCTTAGCAGGTCCAGGGAACGGATTGGTGATAATACCACCGATAGGAGGGTATCTGAAAGCCTCCTTGACAGCACCTTTAAGATTGAAGTACACATGCTTCTGACCGCCAATCTCAGCCGATGCCTGCAAGAGCACCGTTCCATTGAATACCGCACCCTGTGCGTTCATCTGGTCGTAATAATTGCTGTACTGCATAATCTTTTTACCTTAATTAAAATGTTATCCTGAATTATTTCTTGACAGTCGCCTTTGTAGCTCTGTCCTTGCAAATATCCTTAATGTCGTCCCATTCATGCTCGTCGAGTTTATTTTCCTCACCAGAAGGAGCACTAGAACCCTTTCTAGGTACGGCGTTTCCGCCATTAGCACGCTTATAGTCGGCAGTATAGATATTTTCTGCCGTTGATACCAGTTCTGCAACATCTGCATCATCAGATATCTCCAGCTTAGAGAGTGCAGTATCGAGGAAAAAGTCGTTCATTTCAAGGTTTGCCTTGTCGAACTTGTCCTTCAAGCCTGCCTTCACTGACTCGATGGTTGCCTTCCTTGCAGCCTTCTTGTCTCTTTCTGCGTTAGCCTTTTCGAGAGCTTCGAGTTTCTTAAGCAGCTTGGAGTATTTGTCGTCAGGATCGTCATCCTTTTTACCCTCCTTCTTCTCGCGCTCCTCTTCCTTCTTCTTGCGCTCGGCTTCCTCCTTGCTCTTCTTGATCTCGTCAGAGATATTCTTGTGCAAGTTTCCGTCCATGCGCTTGAGGCGGTTTGCTAACTTGGTAACCAACTTGGCATTTGCTGCCTCATCGTCACCGAAATCTTCCAAAACATCATCAAGTTCTTCATTGATGGTTTTCTGGCTAAGTGATTTGAACTTGGTGGTATCTGCCTCCTCGTTCACCAATGCTAAGAGTTCTTCTCTTGTCATGCTTTTTTAGGTTAAATTTTGTCTTAATTGTGGGTCCTCCACATAAATAACGTATAAATATACTGTTTTATGCTGCAAATATATGTATAATTATACAATTATCCAAGAAAAATTTATATTTTTGCAATATTAATTGTATTTTTATGCAGAAAGAAGTACTTTCAGGATTAAATTTGGATAATGGAGAGCCTATTTACACTCAAGAGTATATCCAATCATTAAGAGACGCCGACAAGAAACATCCCGACAAGCTGAAGATTATAGCTCAGCGTGGCGGTCAGGAGGATATGCTCTCAATCGACGCCGATATAAAGATTTGTGGCGGCAGCCGCGGTGGCAGTAAGAGCTTTAGTTCTCTTATGGAAGTTCTGAAAGATATCAAAAATCCAGACTTCCATGCAACCATCCTCCGTAATGAAAAAGATGACTTGCAGTCTTTGGTAACAGACTCTTACAAATTGTTCTCCCAATTTGGAACTTACAATAAGTCACAGAACGATATGACCTGGAACTTCGACAACGGAGGATGGCTCAAATTCTCGTACTACGCAGGAGCCTATCAGGATTTCAAGACACGATTCCAGGGTCGCCAGTATGCCTATGTCTGCATCGATGAGGGTACTCAGTGCCCATATAAGAAGTTCAAATACCTCTTGACCAACAACCGAAACGCAGCCCACATTCGAAACCGCTTCTGGATTACCTGTAACCCGGACCCGGAATCTTGGGTGAGAAAGTTCATTGATTGGTGGGTTACCGACGAAGGATATATAGATCCGGAAAGGAATGGAGTTATTCGTTACTGCTTCATGGATGGTGATACGCCGGACTCAATCTACTGGGGCGATACAAGAGAAGAGGTATACGAGCAGTGCAAGGGCATTATCGATAGCCTTTGGAAGGATAGCTATGAGGAACTTGGTTATACAAAACTCGAAATGTTCATCAAGTCGGCGACATTCATCCGTGCCGACGTATCAGAGAACATCAAGCTTATCTCTACCGATGTTTCATATCTCGCCAACCTTGCCCAGCAGGATGAGGAACAGCGTATGCGAGACCTTGAGGCTAACTGGAACTGGAAAGCTGCTGGAGATGACATGATCAAGATGGAAGACCTTGAGGAAATCTACGACAACGCAGAACAAACAGGAGACGGAAAGCGCAGAGCATCTGCCGATATCGCATTCACGGGCGGCGACAACTTCGTAATGTGGCTTTGGGAAGGTTGGAATTGCAAGGACTTGGTTGTGATGAGGCTGGACTCTAAGACTCTTGTTTCTGTAGTTGAGGCTAAGCTGAGAGAGTGGGGAGTCGAGGAATGCAACTTCACTTACGATTTACAGGGCATCGGCCAGTACTTCAAGGGATTCTTCAAGGATGCCGTTCCGTTCAATAACCAGGCAGCGCCTATTGCTAAAAACCACCAGGAAGAGGAAGGTATCAAATACCTCTACAAGGATTTGAAATCCCAGTGCGCATGGCTATTCTACAAGATGATTAAGGATAAACAGATTTCCATTGACCCATCACTGCTTGAAAGAAAGTATTCAGGAAACGGATTCGATAAGGTTCCTCTCAGGCAGATTCTTCAGAAGGAACGCAAGATGCTCCGACGTGACGAGGACGGAGATGATAGGGGATTCAAACTTATGCCTAAAAAGAAGGCCAAGAAGTATGTCGGACACTCGCCTGACTTCTTTGAGTCTTGGTTCTACGTAATGATATTCAGTTTAACAAAAAAGAAACATAAAAAGGTAAAAGGATTATGGATGCTATCAAGGTAAATAATTTCAGAAAGATTCTGGTAAAGAAGCCTTTCTTTGAACTAGCGCCAAAGGGGTACATGACCCACGATGGCTATTGCAGGAACGAGGTGTCCGATAATGAAGACCCTCAGATGCCGCAAGATACATTGTACAGAGTGATTAAGACTCAGAAGGACTTCCTTCGTGAGTTCTATCCTACGTCCCACAAAATCTTCGACAAGGATCTCTACCCGGACATCTGGAGAAAGAACCCGGAAGACGGGAAATGGTATGTCCAGGAGATTCAAAGAACGGCATTTGCTTTCCAGCAGGTTGTTCATACAAAACACACTCTTCACTTGACCGGTAATGATATTCAGTTTGAGCTTGCTGGTGATCCAGAAATGAAAAAGCAGGAAGAGTATATTAATCTCCTTGCCAAGTTCAAGAAGGGATGGTATATGCACGATATGGAGATTCGTCACTATGAAGCCGTAAGCTCGTACATGAAGGTTGCTGAGGCTGCGGTTGTTGGGTATTTTGATAAGAACAAAAAATTCGGTACTCGCACACTGGCTTTCGATAGGGGAGATACGTTATACCCTCAGACAGACCCTCTTACAGGCGAGCTTGTGGTTTTTGCAAGGAAATACAATGACTACGACGAAGAAGGAAACGAAAAGACTGAGTGGGTAGAAGTGTGGGATGACAGAAAGTTCTACAGATTCAAGAAGCAGGTTAACGAAGGAGTGGTTAAGGAAACTATCAAGAGGATTGCTAAGATTTTCGGAATTGACGACTACTCCTGTGTAGAAGAGAAAGACCATGGATTCCCATTCATTCCTGTTGCATACGTAAGAAACGATGATGGTCCATGCTGGTCTGCTGTACAGAAGAATATCGAAGACTACGAGGAAGCTTTCTCTTATCTCTGCGAGAACAACAAGGCTTACGCCTTCCCTATAATGAAGTTGAAGGGCGATGGTGACGACATTACCGTTGTTGGAGATACAGACGGATCGGCTAAGATGATTCAGATTACCGATACGAATGGCGATGCGGACTTTATCAACGGCACAGATGCATCCGATGCTTTCGCCACACAGCTCAACAAGTCGTATGACCTCATCTACGAGTTGTCGTTCACCGTGAAGCCACCTGAGCTGAAGTCTGGCGACCTTCCTGGTGTTGCTATTAAGCTGCTTTACTCTCCTGCTATCGAGGTTGCAGAGAATGACGCAAAGAAGATGCACCCATTCTTGGATCAACTCGTACGTATCTGTAAATACGGAATAGGAATGGAAGAAGATTGTATGGCTACCATGACATGGCTTCCTATTCATGCCTGGGTTGAAATTTATGTTCATCAGAACAAATCTGAGATTATCACAAACTTGGCAACGGCTGTTCAAAACGGATTCCTATCTAAGCAGACCGCTTCTGAGCGTTGCCCAGACTTCCCTGTCAACGACGAATACGACCGTATCATGCGTGAGAAGAAGGAAGAAGACCAGCAGGACCTTCTTATGGATATTCAGCGTGCGGATAATGAGACAGAGAATGCTATCGAGGAAGAGGAGGCTACAGCGCGAATCAATAAACAGCAGGGTGGTAACGACATAAACACCGGCGGTGGCCGCAAGGCAGGGAGGCCAAATCGCAGCGGCAAGAAATGGGACAAAAATCGCAACAATGACGTGGACGACAAGAATAACTGGAAGCACTACAACCAAACCCACTAATAGCCTATGGATGAGTTAAAACGGTCTGTCGATTACAGCAGAAAGCGTTTGCAGGCAATCAGAAACTGCGAGGACCACATTGCAGATATCCTCTGGAAATCGACACAGAAGGTAATTACCGCAAGCAAGCGATACAGAGGTGCGGGCAGGCTCACAAACGAGTCAGCCTTGCTCTCTTATGCCAAGAGTATTACCGCTGAGGCAGAGGAGAGCATCAACAGTTACATCTCTGCTTACTCCAAGGCTTCATGCAAGATTCTCGGGATTGACAGCGAGAATATAGAATCGTTTCTCGTCAGCGACATCTACGGAAAGACGACATCCGAAAGGAACGCCGTCTATCTTGGAAACTTTGCTGAAGATATTGTAAGAATGATTAAGGCAGGAACTCTGATGGGATATTCAGACCAGCAGCTCCTGTCTTCCATCCGAACCGGCTACAAGGACCCATACCACACATCAGTAATCACCAAGGCGAAGAGAAAGGACATCAACATCGATGTTCCTTCTTACGGAAAAGGCTATTACAGAAATGCCTATCAGAATATCGTAAGAAACGCTTCTCAGGTGATTGCTTTGGCGTGGGGACGGGCGGAGCAGGAGTATGGACAGGAGAGTGGAGCTGTCGGTTACTTTGTTCACAGAGGAAGTAGTTACAACTGCCCGGTGTGTGATGACCTATGTGGGTATATACATCCATTAGATACGATGGTTATCCCGGCGCATGTTTCGTGCAAATGTAGAGTTGAGTTCGCTTTTCGGAGAAAATAATAAAAAAATGCTGTATAAATATGCAGTTAATCACATAAATATGCAGTATTTTTCGTATATTTGCATTGGGATAGGTTGGAGTAGCTACCAACTGATAAGGCTATCTCAGTGGGCCTTCCCTTTCTTTTAATCACTGAGGTAACTTTTAAAATCACTGAGGATGGATAACAGTATTGAAATTTGGAAAGACATTGAAGGATACGAAGGTATGTATCAGGTTAGCAACATGGGAAGAGTTCGCTCTTTAGACAGAGTGAAGCCGAATTCTGGAGGACAA
>ENA-UPWO01000275-UPWO01000275.1-human-gut-metagenome-genome-assembly--contig:-NODE-275-length-34577-cov-25.295014_pt1 | contig 34577 bp, 30 predicted proteins | sample MGYA00250056_ERZ773388 | MGnify/ENA primary metagenome ERZ773388 (study PRJEB29103, sample SAMN06112004) | human gut metagenome | biome: human gut; feature: ankylosing spondylitis patient; material...
TTGAAGTCCTCCTTGGCGCTGGGGGCACCGGTGCGCGGATCAAGGAAGGGCAGCTTTTCCAGCGTGATGCCGTCCTCAGAGATGTACCAGGTCTGGTCGCCGGGGTGAAGCTCCTGCATGGGACCCTCGGATTCCACCCGGACAGCGATGACGAAGCTGGTCCGCTTGACGGTATCCCAGAACTCGGCACCGATATATGCCACCGTGCGGCCCGGGCGGCGGTAGGCATTCTCGCCGCGCTGCTTGGCGTGGACAGAGCCCTGCAGGGTGCGGCCGCTCTTTTTATTGCCCAGGGCATTGAAGTTGCGGTTGGTGGTCAGGCAGTAGCGGATGGCATCCAGAATGGTGGTCTTGCCCACCGCGTTGACACCGATCATATAGGTCAGACGGGCACAATCGAAGGTGACATTTTCAAAGTTGTGCCAGTTGATGAGCTTCAGGCGCTTTAATTCGATCATTCTTCTTCCTCCCCGCTGGCATCTCCGTCAGGCCGCTCGTAGAGGGCCAGCTCTTCCCTGGTGCGGCTGCTCTCGGCGGCGGCATCGGCAAGGTCTGCGTCCGGCAGGGCCAGCAGCACGGTGGGGAACACCTCGATGCGGCTGTCCAGACCGGTCAGCCGCCCCACCGGGCGGGCCAGATTGTACCTGCGCAGGGTGCGCATCAGCTCCTCCAGCGTGCGCTGGTCCAGCCGCCGGGGCAGGTTCATCTTCTGCAGCTCTGTCTGCACCTCTTCCACCGTGACCAGCACCTGATCGGCGCTGGCGGCAAGGCTCTCCCGCTTTTGCAGGTAGAGCAGGCGGAGCACCAGCAGCAGGATGCTCTCGTATTTCAGCAGCCGGGCCTGACTGCCCTCATGCTCGTTGACCAGCGCCGCAGCCTGCAGCGGAGCCGGGTAAAGCGTTACCGCATAGCCCAGCGGCGCGAACACGGCCCGCACCTCGGGCAGATGATCCTGCACATAGAGGTATTTTGCCCGCTGATCCTCCACGCCGCCCAGCACAAAGCAGTGATTGAGCAGATAGTTTGCGGTCTCTTCCAGCATTTTATTCGGTTCGGCCATGGTCAGCGTCCTCCCTGCGGGGTGTCAGAATAAACTCTTCAAACCGGAAGCCGCCCCGTTCGACCCAGTTTCCGGTAAGGGTGATATCGTAAGCCCGGCGCGGCGACTGCGAATAGGTGTGCAGGCCGATGATGCGGGCAAAATCGCGGGGGTATTCCTCCGCCAGCGTGGAGGCGGCCACCGCACTGCGGGCGGCAAGGGCCTGTTTTGCCAGCAGGCCCACATTTTCCTCAGTCACGGCCATCCGGGCGTAATCCAGCAGCAATTGCTGTTCTTTGCGCAGCTGCTCCGCATCCAGCCCGGCCTGCCGCACCGGGGCCAGCGGCGTTTCACTGCGGGGCGCGGCAGGCGGGTAGAGGGGCTTTGCCCCGAACACCGCCGCCGGGTAGAGGCGCAGGCGCTTTGCCACCGGGCCGTCATCCGGCGCGAACAGCTGATCGGGCGTTTTGATCTCCTCGGCATAGCGGCGGAGCAGGGCGGTGACACTGCCCTGTGAGGAGCGGTCGCTCAACAGCAGGAACTGTGCCCGCTGCACGGCCCGCTTGCGGTAGCGGATGTGGCTCTGGTCGATCTGGCGCATCAGGGTGCTCATCTCTTCCAGCGAATCCCGCAGCTTCTGGATGAGGGCACGCACGGCAGGAGCGGCCTCGCCGGGGGCGCAGTGCTCCACCCGGGCGTAATCCAGCGCCAGCCGGGGCAGGTGCTCTGCCTCGCAGTCGTCCAGCTCCTCTTCCAGATAGGCGCGGTAATTGAACAGGTTATCGCTGGTCTTGAAGCGGTGGTAAGCGGCGGCCACCACTTTTTCCTCGTACTGGTCGAAGAGCTCCAGCACCTCCTGCGGGGTGCGGTTGCGGGTGAGCCGGTCGATATAATGCCCGATGGATGCGTTCAGCGCCCGCAGGGACTTGTTCAGCGCTTCCAGATCGGAGGCCACCTCCCGCAGAACATTCTCATAGGGGCTCTTTTCCTCCCCGATGTTCTGCAGCAGCTGCCATGCCTTGTACAGCTTGCCGGTATAGGTGACAACGCGCGGGTTCAGGATCTCCTCCAGCGCTTCCAGCAGAGGGGCCACTTCGGGCACAAAGGCAAGGGCAGGCTCCTCCTCATAGCTGCCGGGCTGCTCTTCCAGCCAGCCGGTGCGGCGCAGACGGAGCAGAAAGCCCAGCGCAAGGGTATGGGGGTCCCGGGTGGGCTGTTCGGCTTCGTCGCCCGCGTCATCGGCATCCAGTGCCAGCGGCTTTGCCAGCGCCGCAAAGTAATCCTCGGCCCGGCTCACCGCTTCTGCCCGGGAGATGGAGTAATCCGCCGTGTGGCGGCACTCCTCCCACAGCAGGAGCAGCAGCTCCGCATAAAACGCCCGGTTGGGCCCCGCCAGCGGGCGGAACAGCCGCGGGCTGACCAGTTCAAACAGCTGCATCCAAAGGTTCCTTTCTTTCGACAAAATCTATCTTTTATTGTACCACATCACAGCCTTTTTTGCATCTTTTATGGGAAAGTTGCAAACAAAAAGCCCGCCCGGAGCAAAACCGGACGAGCCCGTTTTTCTTCTCACTGCCACGACAGAGACAAATGACGGTTATTGGCAACGCAGTCTTTCAAGTACAAATTGATCAGGGTCTGGTAAGGGATGCCCACCACTTCGGCCTGCTCCTTGAAGTAATCAATGGTGTTGCTGTCAATGTTAATGGTGATCTGTTTTTTCAGCGCCTTGGCATAGGGATTCTTTCTTGCATTGCTGAAATCGTACTCTTCGAGCATAACACAGACCTCACTTTCCATAATATTTCGATTCAGTTTTTGTGGCCTTTCTGGCCGAGATAATACGGATGACAGTATCTGACGCACGGTAGCAGTGACACACGACAAGCAGATTTGCCCTACTGCTCAGGCCGAGAATGATAAATCTGTCCTCCTGTTCTGAATGCTCCGGGTCATCAATTACCAGTGCTTCCTCGTCATAGAAAACTGTCTTTGCTTCCAGGAATGAAATGCCATGTTTGTGCTGATTGATGCGGTTTTTATTTTCATCCCACTCAAACTGTATGCTTTCCATATCTATATTATAATTATATTATAATTATAAGTCAAGTGCTCCAGACGCAAAAAAGCCCCGGAGGGCGGCCTTTCAGCCACGCTCCGGGGAGTGTATTACTGTATCCTTATGCGTTAGGGTTAACCTGAACAACGATAGAAATGTACATGTTGCCCTTAACTGTCTTTGCGGCCACACCAACCTTGGTCCACTTGCCAACTGTGCTGATGTTCACATCCTTATTCTCGTTGTTTATCAGATTAAAGAACTCTTCCAACAGTTTACCAGTATACTCATTCTTGACCACGACCTTAGCCGTATAAATACCCTGATCGTCACGGTCAACTTTTACACTATGGGTAAATTTCAAAAAACCAGTGTTGATATCTACCGCCGAATCCAAGAACTTTTCAGCTTCCTGTTTGAGCTCAGTGTCATTGCACAGCTGTACTGCCGAACCACGCTGTTTATTGATCGTGCTCATCATCTGAGCTTCTGCCTGAGCCTCAGGGGTCGAGGTGGTATCACCGCCGCAGGCGGTGAACAGAACAAGTACCATGGTCGCCGCCAGAATCAAAGCGGCCAGTTTTTTCAGCATTTTCATGTCGGGACCTCCAGTCGTTTTGTTGTGTTGTTACCATAATATGCAGGGTGCCTTTCCATTTTGAAACAGGGCCCCTTCCAGCTTTATTTTATCCAACGACCGTCGCTTTTGTCAATTGCCAGCTTCACCAAACATTTTCTCCTGCTTTTGTTGTTTTTTCCAGAACGGATCTTCGCAAAGATCCTTTGCCGTGCCCGGGGCAAAAACCGGAAAATATTTCCGGCGTTTACACAATTCTACCACGATTTGGTGCTAAACTTAAGGCAATGGGAACCGCCGGGTGCCGTTCCTGAACAAGGAAAAGGAGTTTGCCCCATGCAGCATGGTTCCCTGCGCGCTCCGGTGCGCGTTTTCATGGCAGCAGTTCTGCTGTGCCTGACCTTTCTGGCCGCGCCAAAGGCTGCGGCGGCACAATTGCAGGATGTGAACGGCATCACGCTGCTATCCTTCGACAGCCAGCAGATCGTCTCCATCGGCAACCAGACCTCGGGCCGGTGCAGCTGGTACGCCCTGCGCTACGCCCGCACCATTCTGGATGGCAAGCCCTGCTCGGGCAGCGGGATGTGGTCGAACGGCGCGGTATGGTCTGCCGCCGGGTACTACGCTTACAGCGGCTCCCTTTCCGACTGCCTTTCCCGCCTGTATGAAGAACTGCAGGCCGGGCGGCCCGTCATCGTACATCTGAAAAACACCGCTGTCAGCGGCGTGTCCAAGCACACCAACCGCGTGACAAGCTATGAATACCATCTCTCCGGCTCCGGCTGGAAAGAGGTCAATTACCCCCACATCGCCACCAGCAGCACCTACGGACACTGGGTGTGCGTGGTGGGCATCTCCCCCACGGCAGACCCCGAAAACCTGCGGGAGAGCGATTTCTATGCGCTGGATCCCGCGCGGGTCAGCGTGAACGGCACACTGGCCGTAACAAAGCTTTTGGATGGCACCATCTGGACTGATAACTCTCCCTTAAAAGTCGCAGCCTGACGCTCCCTTACAAAACACAACAGCCCCCGGAACATGCAGGGTTCCGGGGGCTTCGTGTTTTGTATCGGGGGGTTACAGCTCCTGATAGGCGCTCATCATGGCGGGGATGAACTGCTTTTTGCGGCTGACCACGCCGGGCAGCGTCCAGCTGCCGTCAGCGGCGGGCCGGCTCTCAAAGCCGTTGCTCAACACCTCGGCGGCGTAGCGGCCGGTGCAGATGACCACGCTCTCCTCCTTGGGCACATCGGTCAGCAGCATGTAGAGGTCCTCTACGTTCTGCTTGTTCCGGGCCTCCTCCAGATAGGGCTGGAGCAGCGCCTGGGCGGCCTGCAGATTTTTGCGGGTCATGTAGCTGCCCTGCGCCACGCCAAAGCGGATATCGCCGCACATGAACACCTTGAAGTCCTGCAAAAAGACCTCTTCGGGGGTCTTGCCGTCCAGTTTTTCACCGGCCTCGAACATTTCGGTGGAAAACTCTTCAATGTCCACGCCTGCGATCTTGGCCAGACGCTTGGCAGCGTTTTCATCCACGGGGGTGCAGGTGGGGCTGCGGAAGGCCAGCGTATCCGAAAGGATAGCCGCCAGCAGCAGGCCCGCGATCTGGGGCGGGATGTCCACACCGTTTTCATCGTACATCTGGGTGATGATGGTGGCGGTGCAGCCCACGGGCTGGTTGCGGAAGTAGACCGGGCCGCTGGTCTCCAGACTGCCGATGCGGTGGTGGTCGATGATCTCCAGGATCTCGGCCTGATCAAAGCCCTCCACGGCCTGGGTGGCCTCGTTGTGGTCCACCAGAATGATGCGCCGCTTGCGCAGAGCAATGACGTTGCGGCGGCTGACCATGCCGCAGTATTTGCCGTCCTCATCAAGGATGGGGAAATAGCGGTGGCGCACCTTTGCCATCACCCGCAGCACATCGGCCACGGGGGTGACGAGGGTGAATTTGAGGATGTTGTCCCGGGTCATATAATAGGAGATGGGGGCGCACTGGCTGATCAGCTTGCCCGCCGCGTAGGTATCCTCGGGGGTGGTCATAATGGCAACGCCGGTCTCATCGGCAATGCGCTGGATGGTGCGGCCCACCTTGGCCCCATTGCAGATGATGAGCAGGGAGGCTTCCTTTTCAATGGCGCAGAGCTGGCTTTCGTACCGGTTGCTCAGAATGACGATATCCCCCTTTTCCACGCTGCTTTCCAGCATCTCGGGGGTGGCGGTGCCGATCTTGATGTGGCCGGTGGTGCAGACCGCGTCGGCATTGCCCACCACCATGGTGCCGTTCAGCGTTTCAAGGATATTCTTATAAGAGGTACGGCTCTTGGCCAGCACTGCGGTATCGAACACATCCATGTTGGCGGTGGCAAGATCCTTCACCGTGATGATGCCCTCCAGCTCGTTGTCCGCGCTGGTGATGGACAGGGTGTCGATCTGCTGGTCGCGCATGATCTTCCACGCGCGGCGCAGGCTGGTGGAGCCCGGGATGCCCGGCATCTCGCGGTAATCCACGTCCCGGATCTTGGGGTTCACGTCGGTGCACATCCGGGGCGGCGTGACACCGAATTTTTTCAGGACGAACTCGGTCTCCTGATTCATTTTACCGGCACGGCGCGGCTCACAGACCAGCGTGCTGGTGCGGTTTTTGAGCTCCGCATAGGCAATGGCGGAGCAGATGGAATCGGTATCGGGGTTGCGGTGCCCGATGACCACGACCTTGTGTGCTTCTTTTGGCATAGGTTGTTCCCCTCTCTGGGTCAGATTCATTTACCTTCCGATCGGTCCCATGCCCCAAACCACCGGGCACGGCTGCCAGCTACATTTTAACACATCCGGCACCGGGGGTAAAGGCGGCAGATATCTTTTTCTTGACAGCGCCCCAAAAATCGTCTATCCTTGACATGAATTTTTTTCTCTTTGGAGGTTCCCCCATGAAAAAGCTGTTCCGCGCCCTTTCCCTCTGCCTGACGCTGGCCCTGTGCGTGTTCTGCAGCACCGCCGCGCTGGCCGAGGCTCCCGCCGCCACGCCCGCCCCTCAGGACCAACGTGTCATCACCGATGTAAGCCCCCTTGAGGATCAGATCCGCAACATCGTCGGCTTTACCACCAGCACCGGCGGCCCCTACGATTTTGAACAGGCCGACCATAGATCTGCCGTGCAGGCCTACGGTGCAGAACCCGCCGAGGGTGCCGTGGCCCTGCTGCACATCTACGCCCGGGCCGAGGACCGGGGCGATGCCTCCATCAATTCCAGCGGCCACTCCTTCCTCTCGGTGCGGAACGTTTCGGACCACGACATCGAGGTGGGCGGCCTGCGGATCGCTCCCAACACCGAGATGACCTTCAGCCCCCGCGGCAACCGCTGGGAGCACACCGGCATCTGGTACAATCTGGAGGGCTACTACAAGCGCTATCTGGCCGATTCCTACTACCAGAACATCTATGCTGTCCAGACCTCGCTGGATCAGGGCCAGCTGGACGTGGTCAACCGCAACCTTGCCAAATCTGACCACTGGTCGGCCTACTTCAACTGCGCCGCCTTTACCGAGAGCATGTGGAACGCTGTCTGCGCCGACACCCTTTCCGCCGGGCAGCCCTACACCCCGGAGAACCTGCGGAACGACATTCTGGCCAAGTACGGCGATCTGGCCGCATACAACCCCCAGATCCCCTACGACTACATTGTTTATTACGGCACCAGCCTGACCCCCAGCAAAGAGTTTGCCTGATTTTTTGATTTGTTGGATACAACATCTTGATTTTCACGTCATTCCGCGCTATCATGGGTGTGTTTGAATCCACGCGCCAAGGGAGGACACCATGACAGACGCATCGACCACATCAAGACCGCTGTTCAACCGTCAACAGCTCATCTCACTTTTCCTGCCGCTGGTGGCAGAGCAGGCCCTCAGCATCTCCATCGGTCTGGCGGACACCCTGATGGTCTCCTCGGTGGGCGAAGCCGCCGTTTCGGGCGTAAGCCTGGTGGACTCCTTCAACGTGCTGATGATCCAGCTGCTCAGCGCACTGGCCACCGGCGGCGCGGTGGTCGCCAGCCAGTACATCGGCCACCGGGAGCCCAAACGGGCCAAGGCCAGCGCCGCACAGATCATGTTCATTATGATCTCGCTCAGCGTGGTCACCGCCGTCATCGTGGCGGTGGGGCGGCACGCCATCCTGCGGGGCATCTTCGGCTCCATTGACGCGGATGTGATGCGCTACGCCGAGACCTATTTCCTGCTCTCGGCCCTGAGCTATCCCTTTATTGGCGTGTACAACGCCGGTGCGGCTCTGTTCCGCGCCCAGGGCAACAGCAAGATCAGTATGCTTTCCAGCCTGGTGATGAACGTGGTGAACATTGGCGGCAACGCCATCCTGATCTACGGGTTTGGCATGGGCGTGATGGGTGCGGCCACCGCCAGCCTCGTGAGCCGGATGATCGCCTGCTTCACCGTGATGTTCCTGCTGCAGAAGCCAGACTGTGCGCTGCGCATCGACCACCTCACCGACTTGAAGCCTGACCTCGACCTCATCAAGCGCATCCTGAAAGTCGGCATTCCCGCCGGCATCGAGAACGGCATGTTCCAGATCGGCAAGCTGTCGGTCTCCAGCCTGACCAGCACGCTGGGCACCGCCGCCATTGCCGCAAACGCCGTGGCGGGCAACATCTCCAGCTTCCTGAACGTGCCCGCCTCCGCCGTGGGCATCGGCGCGCTGACCGTTGTGGGCCAGTGTCTGGGTGCCGGGGAAAAGGCGCAGGCTAAGCGCTATTCCCGCCTGCTGCTCCTGACCGCCTACGCCGGCGACTGGGCGATGAACCTTTCCGGCCTGTTCTTCCTGAACAAGCTGGCGCTCTCCTGGTTCAACCTCTCGCCGGATGCCTACGGCATGGCACTGGAGCTGATGGTCTGGTTCAACGCTGTATCGCTGATCCTGTGGCCCTCCAGCTTCACCCTGCCCAACATCCTGCGCGCCGCCGGAGATGCCGCCTTTACCATGACGGTCAGCGTCATCTCCATGTGGGTGTTCCGGGTGGCCTTCTGCTACCTGATGGTGCTCAGGTTCCACTGCGGCCTGCTGTTCATCTGGCTGGGCATGTTCCTGGATTGGGCCATGCGCTCGCTGTTCTTCTGCGTCCGCTTTGTCCGCGGCAGGTGGATGGAACAAAAGGTGATCTGAGTTTCCGTATATCCGGCCCTCTCCGCCATTGCAGTTTTGGCGGGGAGGGCTTTTTTTGTGCAGGAAACCCGCATCCTATCTCGTATCAATAGGCAGAAGCTTCTCTCCCCTGCATCCGCTTCCCCAAAGCATACCAAATTCCGCGCGGATGTGTTCACGATTTTGTCAGCTTTTTGTCTTGTTTTCTTCGTCTTTGCGCGGTATAATCATACGCTGCAAAGAACTTTAGGCGGGGCTGCGGCCCCCATTCCAGAAAAGGAAGTGTGTTCCATGCGCAACTGGTTTTCCCGCCATCCCGTTTCGTTCATGGCGTTTTATCTCCTGTTTTACCTTTCGGCGTTCCATTGGCTCGAAGTCCATATTGCCGTGCCCGATGTTCTGGTGCACTGCCATCTGGACGACCTGATCCCCTTTTGCAAATATGCCATCGTGCCCTACTTTGCGTGGTTCCTGTGGATCCCATTCACCCTGTTCTACCTGCTGTGGAAAGCGCCCCGGGCCGACTTCTGGCGGCTCTGCCTGCCCCTGTTTGCGGGCATGACCATTGCGCTGGCCTGCTATGTCATCCTGCCCACCGGGCTGGACCTGCGGCCCTACCGGGTGTACGGCAGCGACCTCTTTGCTCAGGCCGTGCGGATGCTCTATGCCACCGACACGCCCCTCAATGTCTGCCCCTCCATCCATGTGTTCAACTCCGTCACCCTGATGATGGCCTATTACCGCAGCCACATCTTTGAAACGCCGGGCCGCCGCTGGATGCGGCCCGCTTCCGCCGTGCTCTGCGTTTCCATCATTGCGTCCACGGTCCTGCTCAAGCAGCACAGCTGCATTGATGTATTGCTGGGCATCCTGCTGGCCATGGCGCTGGATACGGCCATGACCGCACTGGAACGCAGCGACGCAAGAGCCTTGCAGCGGCTGTGAATCTGTACGGAAAAACACCCATGCCGGCGCTGGCATGGGTGTTTTGCATTTTGGGGCATTACGGAGCCGGGGCAGTGAACTCTTTCAGGTGCGCTGTATCCAGCTCTTCGGCATCTTTGGCCGCTGATGTATAGGAAATTTTCAGATATTTCAGGGCCGTATCGTTTGCCAGCAATTTTTTGCAGGTTTCCGTATCAAACGTGATGTTGTTGGTCAGATCCAGCCAGATCAGCTGCGGCATCTGGGTCAGGGGAGTATAATCCATGTCCTTGTAGGCTTCCTGTGCACCCTGAGAGAGAGACATACTCAGATACTGCACACTGCTCTCCGCCAGCGGGGCAAAGCTGTCGATCTCCGGCCCTTGGCACAGCTGCAGAAAGCTCAGATTTTCCATCTGCTTCAGCGGTTCCAGCGAACCGATCCGGGTCACGTCCAGTCTCAGGACCCGCAAGTCAGCTCCGGCCAGCTGGGTCAGATCGACCTCACTGCCGGTGATCCACAGCATCTTCAGCGACTTCATCTGCGCCAGCGCCGAAAGGTCGGAGACATTGGAATCCGCCCGGATCCCGTCACTGCCATACTTCAGCTCTACCACGGAATCCAGCTTTGCAAAGGTCGGGAATACGCTGCTCTCCACACTGGGCACACTCAAAAGCATCAGATTTTTGCACTCCTCCAGACCTGTCAGATCTGTAATGGGTGGGGCTCCCCTTCTATTATTGACCGACAATACCTGCAAGCTGTCAAAATGCCGCAGGTCTGCCAGAGAGGCCACCGGATCATACGTTCCCTCTACCCTGACCGCACAGGCTTCCAGCTGATCATTGCCATTAACGGTTTCCCCAATATCTTCCCCGTCCGGTGCATCTTTGACGAGGAGATCTTTCACGCCGGTTCCGGAATTTATCGTGACGCGCTGATAATCCCAGACATCGCTGTGATAGATATCCCCCTTCGGGCGGTCAAGCCATTTCCGGACGTGCTTTTCCATCACGGGGTCCTGCCACTCAATAACATAGTCCTCCCCATGCTCGGCATGGCTGGCCGGAACCGCAAGTGTCGTCTGCTGAACGAAAACATCCTGCATTTCCGAGCGGAAAGGCCCCGGTCTCAGATTCAAAGAGCTTGCACATGCGCTGAACAAAAGCATTGCGCAGATCGGCAGGCTCAAGGCTTTTAACATTTTACGCATAACAGGCTCCTTTCTGTTTCAGCAAAGTCTCTAGTTATATTTTACCATAAATCGTTTTTTTGTAAAGAAAAACCCACGATCTTTGCACAGGCATGGCAAAAATCGTGGGTTCGCTTAAAACAGATTTTCCGGCAGGCAGATGTCCTGCTTTGGCACCTTGTCCCAGGAAAAGTCTGGGATCAGGCTTTCCGGGGTGCGGGGGGCCGGTTCAGGTTGGAGACCATAGGCAAAGGCAAGCCTGCCCACGATCTCTTCCGCCGTATACTTTGCCCGCAGATTTTCCAGGCTCTGGTCACCGTCCCGTTTGGAAAGGCGGCGGCCATCGGGGGCCAGCAGGAGCGGACAATGGGCAAACTTTGGGGCGGGCAGGCCCAGCAGACGGTAAAGATAAAGCTGCCGCGCGGTGGAAGAGAGCAGGTCCGCGCCCCGCACCACCTCCGTGACCCCCATGCGGGCATCGTCCACCACCACAGCCAGCTGGTAGGCAAACACGCCATCGGCACGGCGGAGGTAGAAATCCCCGCAGTCGCGGAGCAGGTTCTCGGTGTGGGGGCCCATACAGCCATCGGTGAAGGTGATGTCCTCATCGGGCACCATGAGACGGTAGGCTGGGGCTTTCTTTTTGCGCTTTTCGGCGATCTGCTCCGTCGTCAGCCCCCGGCAGGTGCCGGGATAGATCACATTGCCGTCGGAGGTGTGGGGTGCGCTGGCGGCATGGAGCTGGGCACGGGAGCAGAAACAGGGGTAAACAAGGCCCTGTGCTTCCAGTTTGTTATAGCTCTCGGTGTAGATGGCGGCGCACTCGCTCTGGTAATAGGGGCCGTTGGGGCCGCCGTGGCTGCCGCCCTCGTCCCAGACAAGGCCCAGCCAGCGCAGGTCCTCTTCCAGTGCGTCGGCATATTTGCGGGGGCAGCGCTCGGCATCCAGATCCTCAATGCGCAGAACGATGCGCCCGCCCTGACTTCTGGCGCTGAGCCAGGCCAGCAGGCTGCAGGCCAGATTGCCCAGATGCAGCCGACCGCTGGGGCTGGGGGCAAAGCGCCCGGTCACAGCGCTCACAGACCCAGCTTCCACTCGCCGTCCACAGGCTGGGAGATGGGCGTGTTATAGAACTCGGCCACGGCCTTTGCCATGTACTCGGCATCCTTGCAGCTGGCGGTCTCCATTGCGGAATGCATGGCCAGCTGTGCCAGACCGATATCCACCATGGGGATCAGGATCTGGTGGCCCAGCAGGTTGCCCAGTGTGGAGCCGCCGGGAACATCCGCGCGGTTTGCGGCCACCTGCACCGGCACACCGGCCTTTTTGCAGATCTCGGCAAAGGCAGCGCCGGTAAAGCCGCTGGTGGTGTAGGTCTGGCGGGCATTGTACTTCAGCAGCACACCGCCGCCCATGACCGCCACATTGGCGGGATCGCTCTTTTCGGGGTGGTTGGGGTGGGTGGCGTGGCCATTGTCGGCGCTCAGCAGCAGGCTGTTGGTGCAGGCACGGATGCTCTGCTCCAGGGTGACCCCCAGCTTTTCCTCAATGCGGGCCAGCACATTGGCCATCAGGGTGCCCTGTGCGCCCTGCCGGCTGGAGGAGCCCACCTCCTCGTTGTCGAACATGACCCACATATCGCCCCGGCCTTCCTCCTCGCCGCGGCCCTGCAGGAAGCCCCACAGGGTGGTGTAGGCGCATTCCAGGTCATCGATGCGGCCGGACATGAAATATTCGCCCTTCAGGCCCACGCGCTCGGCCTTTTCACGGGTGCAGAGCACCAAGTCAGCGTCCACGATGTCCTCAGCCTTGACCCCGGCTTCCTCAGCCAGAGCGTCCCGCAGGGTGGAACCCGCCTCACCAAAGATGGGCTGCAGATCCACCTGAGGGTTGTACTTCATGCCGTTGTTCAGGTCATGGCTGAAGTGGATGCAGAGGTTGGGGATGACAGCCAGCGCCCGGTCGGGGTGGACCAGCAGGCTCCGGATGCCGTTCTCCGTGCGGACCAGAATGCGGCCCGCCACGCTCAGGGGACGGTCCAGCCAGGTGGGCATGATCATGCCGCCGTAGCCCTCGGTCTCCGCCTTGGCAAAGACTGCGTCCTTGCCGCCGTCCAGCTGCTTGATGCGCCAGGTGGGAGAATCGCTGTGGCTGGCGGTGACATGCCAGCCGGTCAGCTCACCCTTGGGCATCCGCCATGCCAGCACGGCAGAGCCGTTGCGGGTGGTGTAATATCTGCCGCCGGGCACCAGCTCCCAGGCTGCGCTCTCGGGGCAGTTCTGGTAGCCGTTCTCCTCCAGGAGCTTCACAGCCGCAGCCGTGGAGTGAAAGGCGCTGACACCGGCGTTCAGGAAATCGAAGAGACCTTCGACGGAAAAGGTGTTATTCTGCATTTTATGTTCTCCTTTATTTTCAGGTTATCCGCTGCTAAACCTCTCCGTCATTGCTTCGCAATGCCACTTGTCCAGGTTGCGGCTCCCAACATTCACTTCGTGCAAAGTATTGCACTTGTGCCTTGTTGGCCGCTGCCCCAACAACAACTCCCTTCATCCGCCACTGGCGGCGGTTGTTGTTGTTGCCTAATAGGAGAGGCAGGGGCCTTTCTTGGCTCCCCTGTTAGAGGAGCTGTCGCCGCAGACGACTGAGAGGTTTCGCCACAATTATACCGTTTCTCTTATCAAAATGCAATCACACCGGGGCCATCTCGGCAAGCTGCTGTTCAAGCGCATGGCGGAGCTGGGCGGCGTGCAGGCCGCAGACCAGCTGGACCCGGCTACCCTGCACCACAAGACCTTTATGGGGCAGGGAGAGCAGAGCCCCCATATCCAGCAGCGAGGCATCCCGCACCGTGAGCCGGAGGCGGGTGAAGCAGTTTCCCAGCTGGGCGATGTTCTCCGGCCCACCCAGCGCGGCGATGAACCGGCACACCTCCTGCGGGTCGGCGTACGGGGACTGGTCTGTGGAAGGGGCTGCTTCCCGGCCCGGGGTGGGCAGATCCTTTGCTTTGATGAGGACGCTGAACACGGCAAAGTAGGTCAGGATCTCCGCAAGGCCCAGCAGATAGAGCAGCGGCAGGTTCTGCAGCTGCTCCCCGGCGCTCAGGTTGAACACCAGCGACCCCAACAGGTTGGAGGTAAAGGCCCGGACATGCAGGACATGGAGCAGCACCATAAAGCCGCCCGTAATGACCGCATGAGCCACCCAGAGCAGGGGCGAAACGAAGCAGAACAGAAAATCAATGGGTTCGGTGATGGAGGCCACCGAGGCCGTGACCGCCAGCGGGATCATAGCGGCGGCGGTACGGGCACGGTTCTCCCTGCGGGCCGTGAAGATGAAGGCCGCTGCAATGCCCAGATAGCCAAAGGTCTTGGTGAAGCCGGTGTACATCCAGACGATGCCGTCTGAGAGGGGCAGGCCCATGGTGTACTCGGTCATGCAGACGGCGTAAGCGCCTGTGTAGGTCACAGAACCCACAGTCAGGCTGCCGCCCAGCGAAGAGAACTGGAAGGGCATATAGATGAGGTGATGCAGGCCGGTGGGGATGAGCAGCCGTTCCAGAAAGCCGTAGAGGAACACACCCGCGTTCCCTGAAGCCGCGATCCAGCCCGTGAGGGCGCTGACCGCCCGCTGCAGCGGCGGGCAGACGAAGCAGAACCCCAGCCCCAGTGCCACCGCCAGCGCCGACAGCCACAAAAACGACCACCGCAGACCTGAATAGAGCTGGGTGATCATGCCATAAAACTGCTTTTCGCAGGTGCGGTTGAAAAGCCACGCCGCCGCAAAACCCAGCACAATGCCGCTTGCCACGCCGGTGTCCACCACCTGAATGCCCAGAATGGTGGTTTGGCCCGTGCCCGCAAGGCCGGTCATCCCGTTGGGCTGGGCAAGCAGTCCCAGCGCTTCCAGCGCGGTGTGGTTGGCTGTGAGGAACACAAGGTAAGCCATCAGCGCCAGCAGGGCGGCATCCTGCTTTTCGGTTTTGGCGCGCACGGCTGCCACCCCCACGCAGAGAATGACGCTGAGGTTGTTGATGAGCACCATCATCCCGTTATAGAGCAGCTGACCCACCAGCTGCAGCGGAGCCCACTGCAGCACCGGCAGTGCCTGACACAATGGCTTGCTGGTGAGCAGCGCCCCCAGCACCAGCAGCAGGCCCGCCGCCGAAAGATAAGACAGCGGCGACAGCAGCGACTGTGAAAAGCGTTCCAGCCGCCGCAGAAATTTCTGCATCCGTTTCTCCCCCTTTTTCCGGTTCTTCACTCATTTCTCCCAGTTTGACCATGGCCGGATTATACGCGCCAGCGCAAAAAATGTCAATCCCGCCCGACTGAGAAAAAAAGGGCAAAAGTTTGTATAGTTTGCACAGCCGGGGTGAAAAATCGTCCTGCGCACGCCGATTGACAACAGCCCGGCAGAACAGTATACTAGAAATGTACCAGAGCAGTTTCTCCGGCAGATGGGCCGGAACACGATAAAAGGAGGCTTTCCTATGATTCGCAAGCGTATTCTTTCCCTGCTGGTCTGCGCCGCCCTGCTGTGCGGCGTGCTGGCAGGCTGCAGCACTTCTTCCGGCAGCACTGCCGCTTCCAGCTCTTCCGCTTCTGCAAGCGAGAGCATCCCCTCTTCCACTGTGACCGCCGATACCGGCAAGGTGGGCCCGCTGGACGCAGGCGAGAACTCCCTGTTCTCCCTCTCTGACCCGGACGATGCCTTTGCCCCCTGCCTCGGCTGGGGCCCCGGCGTGTCCGGCTGCTCGCTGAAATCCGTCATCGCGGCGGCTTCCCTGCTGAAATGGGCCGATGGCTGCAACATGAGCATCCAGCCGGTCAGCGACATCAAAGCTGCCTATACCCAGTGGTTCGACAGCCTGAGCGCCGATGACCAGCAGAGCTTTGCCGATGCCTGGCCGCTCATCAAGGCCGATGCCGAGACCCTGCTGACCGACAAGGACAGCATGACCGGCCGCATCGAGGATGCCGGTCTGGATGCCAAAGAGCTGCCCGGCTGTTCCGAGGAAAACTGGAAAGCCCTGGCCGATGTCATTGACGTACTGGTCCCGGCTTCCAGCGAGTATTGAGCGTCCTGTCTGCCCCTGAATGCAAGAGACATAAAAATAAGCCCGACAACGTCGGGCTTATTTTTATGTTCAGATCTTCTTCAGGGTGTACTGGCGGGTGCCCATGCCGATCTTTTCGGCCTGCTCCAGCGTTGCCTTCCACTCGACATTGGGGTTGGAATCCTTGAAGTTGTCGTGGTGGCAGTTCCAGCCGGGCTTTGCAAGGTTCTGGCCCAGCTGACTGTTGGGCAGGGGCTGTGCGTTCAGGCAGGCATCGGCACAGGCCTGATCCAGCGCCACGGGGTCAAAGGAGGCGAACATGCCGATATCCGGCAGGATGGGGGCATCGTTCTCGCCGTGGCAGTCACAGTTGGGGCTGATATCCTGCACCAGGCTGATGTGGAAGCAGGGGCGGTCTGCACAGACGGCGGCGGCGTACTCTGCCATCTTGCGGTCCAGCTCCTCGTTGGCGCTGCTGTCGATGGAATAGATGGCATCGAAGTTGCAGGCACCGATGCAGCGGCCGCAGCCCTTGCACTTTTCGTAATCAATGACCGCCTTATTGTTCTCGTTGTAGCGGATGGCATCGGAGCCGCACTCCTTGGCGCAGCGGTGGCAGCCGCGGCAGAGTTCCTCCTGCACGGCAGGCTTACCGGAGGAGTGCTGCTCCATCTTGCCCGCACGGGAACCGCAGCCCATGCCGATGTTCTTGATGGCTCCGCCGAAGCCGGTCGCTTCGTGGCCCTTGAAGTGGGTCAGGCTGATGAAGATGTCGGCATCCATAATGGCGCGGCCGATCTTGGCGGTCTTGCAGTATTCGCCGTTGGGCACGGGCACCTCAAGCTCATCGGTACCGCGCAGGCCATCGCCAATGATGATCTGGCAGCCGGTGGTCATGGGCCAGAAGCCGTTTTCCTGCGCGCAGCTCAGGTGCTCCAGCGCGTTCTTACGGCTGCCCGGGTACAGTGTGTTGCAGTCGGTCAGAAAGGGCTGGCCCCCCTGCTCCTTGCACAGGTCTGCCACTACCTTGGCGTAGTTCGGGCGCAGGAAAGCCAGGTTGCCCAGCTCGCCAAAGTGCATCTTGATGGCCACGAACTTGCCGTCCATATCAATGCTCTTGATGCCCGCCGCAATGCACAGGCGGCGCAGTTTTTCGGTCAGGCTGGTGCCCACAGGACACCGGAAGTCGGTGTAATATACAGTCGATGCTTCCATAGGGATCTCCTCCGTTTTTGACAATTTCAGGCGCGGCACTCTCCCGCCGCCGGGTTCTCTCTTTATGGTTCCAGTATAACACAAGGCCAGGGCCGGTGCAATTGCCCCAGGGCGCAAAAAAGCCGCCCGTGCGGGCGGCTGGGGGGGTTGGGGAGCGATTTACGCAATGGCGGTGATAGCGGCCACGGCCAGGACGATCAGGCCCAGCACGATGCGGTAAAGGCCGAAGAACTTGAAGTTATGGCGCTTGACGTAGTCCATCAGGAAGCGGATGGCGGCAAGGCTGACCACAAAGGCGACCACGCAGCCCACCACGAGGACAGCGATCTCGGTGCCGGTCATCGCAGCGCCGGAGAGGACGAACTTGACCACCTTGAGCAGGGACGCGCCCGCCATAACGGGGATGGCGAGGAAAAAGGTGAACTCGGCCACGCAGGCACGAGACAGCCCCAGCAGCAGGCCGCCCACGATGGTGGCACCGGAGCGGGAGGTGCCGGGGATGATGGCCAGCATCTGCCACACGCCAACGATGAAGGCTTCGCGGTAGGTAATCTGTTCCAGCCGGGTGACATGTGGGGCGGTGCGGCGGTTCTCCACAAGGATGAAGAGGACACCGTACAGGATCAGCATGGCGGCGACCGTGATGTAATTGTAGAAGCGGTTCTCAAACCAGTCGTCCAGCGGGCTGATGATGAGCACCGGGATGGTGGCGGCCACCACCTTGAACCAGAGCTGCCAGACAGCAGGCTTGGAGCAGACGCGGCCATGGCGCAGGCCGAAGGGCCAGAGCTTATTCCAGAACAGCACCACCACGGCCAGAATGGCACCCAGCTGGATGACCACGCGGAACATGGACATGAATTCCTCGCTGGCGTTGAACTTGACCACCTGCTCCACCAGGATCATGTGGCCGGTGGACGAGATGGGCAGCCACTCGGTAATGCCCTCCACAATGCCCATCAGGATGGCTTTCAGTATTTCAAGAAACATGGGTTCTCCTCCCTGCAAAGCGGCACAGGCGCTCTGCACACATTCAGATTGGGTTCGCTCTTCAGTATATCATATTCTGAGAGCCTGCGCACGAAAAATCACAAATTTTATACAGGAGCACTGTCTGCTTTTTCTGTATTTATCTGCCGCCGGAAATATGCTATACTGGACACAACGTTTTTCCCTGTGTTTCCTTCTGACACGGACTGCCGGGCCAGACAACAACAGATTTTGAACAATGAGGTGACATCCATGAATATTCTGGTGATCGGCTGCGACCAGGTGGGCGCGGCACTGGTGCGGGATCTGGAACGCATCGGCCATGATATTTCCCTGATCGAAAAGGACCCCGAGCAGCTCAAGCGGCTGGACAGCTTTGATGATTATTCCTTTGGCGGCACAGCCCTTGTGGGCGACCCCACCGATCCCGACATCCTCAAGCAGGGCGGCGTGGAGAACTGCGACGCGGTGGCCGCTGTGTGCGAGGATGACTCCGTGAACCTGATGGCCGCACAGATCGCAAAGAACATCTTCCGGCGCGAAAAGGTCATCTGCCGCGTCTCCGACCCGCATTTGCAGGTGCTCTACCACAAGACCTACGAGCTGGACACGATCTGCCCCACCATCCTGACAGAGCAGGCAGTGTTCCGTGCGCTGGCGAAGTGAGGAGTAAAACCTCTCCTGCAATACGAAGCATTGACGGAGAGGTTTTATCCCAAATTAGTTTTACCCAAAGTAATGCGAGGTATCAATATGAAAGTTTGTATTGCAGGCGGCGGGCGTGTTGGGCGGTATCTGGCCCAGAGCCTGCTGACGAACCACCATTCGGTGGTCATCATTGAACCCATCGAGGCCCAGTGCCGGATGCTGGCAGATTCGCTGGACATCCCCGTGATCTGCGGCGATTCCATCAGCGTGGACACCCTGCGCACCGCCGATGTTGGCAGCTGCAACGCTTTTGTGGCCGTGACCGGCTCGGACGAGGACAACCTCGTGGCCTGCCAGATCGCCAAGCGGGAGTTCGGCGTGGACCGCACCGTGGCCCGGGCCTCCAACCCGAAGAACCGGGAGCTGCTGCACACCTTAGGCGTGGACACCGTGGTCTGCGGCACCGACAACCTGAGCCACATTCTGGAGCGGGAGATCGAGACGGATACCATCCGCCAGCTGCTCAGCCTGGGCGGCGGCACGGCCAGCCTGAACGAGATCCTGCTGCCCGAGAACTTCAAGTTTGCGGGCAAGGCCATCATGGATGTGCCCATTCCCGGCGATGCCATTCTGGTCAGCATCACCCGCGACACCGAGTTCATCATCCCCCACGGCAACACCGTTCTGCTGCCCTGGGACCGCATCCTGGTGCTGACGCAGGACGATACCCTGCACCTGCTGACCGATGCCTGGGAGCTGAACAGCAAGTGACGGAGCGGGAGCTGCGCCGCACGGCGCTCATCATCCCGCCCCGGGGCCGGGCTGTGCTCTGCTGCTGGGCCGCCATCCCGGGCCTGTTGGCGGCTCCCTTTGTGTTCTGGCAGAGCCTGCCCGCCGGGGTGGTGTTCTGCCTGCTCTGGGCCGCACTGGTGGCGGTGGTGTACCAGCGCGCCTGCAGCTATGCCGCCGCGCTGGGCGCGGAGACCCTGACGGTGTACTCCGGCATCGCCTTCCCGCTGCGGCGGGCGGTCCGCCGCAGGGCCGTAACAGGGCTGTTCCGGCTGCGCACGCCGCTGCTCCGGCTGGCAGGGGTATCGGTGGTCGTCATCACGGCACCGGGCACGCGGCTTATTTTACCGGCGGTCCCGGCAGAGCAGGCCGCTGCCCTCACCCATGTCCTTGCGGAGGAGATCCGATGAATGAACGCCGCCTGCACCCCTTTACCGTTCTGCGGTTTCTGCGCAAGACGCTGGTGGTCTATCTGCTGCCGCTGGTCCAGGTGCTGTTTGAGCGGAACTGGACAGCCCTGCACACAGCTCTGCGGCAGGATGCGCTGCTGTTCCTTCTGCTCTGCGCCGTGAGCTGGGGCATCCTGCGTGTGAGCAGCTGGAGCATGGATGACACCGGAGTCTTTCATCTGCACTGGCGGCTGGGCATCCGGCTGGATCGTGCCCTGCGGGGCGAGATGCTGGCGGCATTGACCATCGACCGGCCCCTGCTCTACCGGATGGCCGGGGCAAGCCGCCTGACCCTTTACCCGGTGGGCGCGGCGCAAAAGCACACCCTTTCGGTCTGCCTGCCCAAAGCCGATGCCGAGGCGGTGGCAGACCAGCTGATGCCTCTGGTAAAGCCTGCCCTGCACCGGCCCGCCGGAGGGGAGCGGGCGGCGCTGGGTTTTCTGGGGGCCAACGGCCTCTCCACGCTGGCCCTGTTTGTGCTGGCCGTGCACCAGACCCGGGATGTTTCGGACTGGAACCCTGCCGTTTTTGCCCAGATCCAGGTGAGCTTTCTGGCCCGCTTCGCGGCGCGGTGGCTCCCTGCAGGCGCGGCGTGGCTGCTGGCGGCTGCAGGCTTTCTGCTGGGGGCCAGCCTGATGCGCAGCTTTGCCCAGACCGTGCACTACACTGTCTGGCACACGGCCGACCAGATCGGCAGCCGGGGCGGCTGGCTGGGGCACTTCGAGTGCCGGGTGCGGACAAGCGAGATCAGCTTTGCAGATGTCCGCATCTCCCCCGCTGCCCGGCTGATGAAGCGCTGGCCGGTCTTTGTAACGGCGGGCGGCTGCTCCCCCGAGCTGCCGCTGTTCGTCTGCCGCAGCGGCGAGGAAGCATTGTTCCGGGAGCTGCTGCCGGAGTTCCGGATGCCGCCCGACCTGCTGGCCCGCACCGAGCAGCGCAGTCTCATCTTTTTTGCACCGGCAGGCATTCCCTTTGCCCTCTGCCTGCTGCTGACGCTGGTCTCAGCCACAGTGCTGCCCCAGCTGACCGTGACCCTGCTCATCCCCACGCTCTTCTTTGGGGCACTGCTGGCCGGAGCCGCGGCCGGCTACCGGCGGGAGGGTCTCTGGCTGCGGGAGGGCCGCATGACCCTGCGGCGGCAGCAGGGGCTCTACCTGCACTGCATCTGTGTGTTTCACCCGGATGTCTGCCTGACCGCAGCACAAAGCCCCTGGGCTGCCAGTGTGGGCCGCACCAACCTGACCCTGACCTTTCCCGGCTGGGTAAAACTCAAGGTGAGGAGCGTGCCGCTGCGGGATGCGGAGAAATTTTTCAGATTTATGGAAACGAATTAAACCTCTCAGCCGCCGATCGGCGACAGCTCTCCCAATAGGGGGAGCCCTTGGCATAAAGATAACGTTATTGTTTTTAGGGGAAGTAAAATTGTTATGATTCATACGGTATTATTTGATTTGGACGGCACTTTGCTGAACACCATCGACGACCTGGCCGATGCAGGCAACTGGGTGTGTGCACAGCACGGGTGGCCGGAGTTTACGGTGGAGCAGTTCAAGCACATGGTGGGCAACGGCATCCCGAAGCTCGTGGAGCGGTTTTCGTCCGCCGATGCCCGCACACCGGAGCAGCTGACCGCTACGCTGGCGGAGTTTACCGCCCGGTACGATGCCCACAAGGAGGACAAGACCGCGCCTTACCCGGGCATTGCTGCCCTCATTGACGCGCTGAACACCGCGGGCGTGCAGTGCGCGGTGTTCTCCAACAAGGCTGACCCGCTGTGCGGCAAGATCATCGAGCATTATTTCGGGGCAGGTCGGTTTGTTCTGGTGCGGGGCAGCCGCCCGGGCGTGCCCACCAAGCCCGACCCCACCGGTGTTTACAGCCTGATGCAGGACCTGCACGCAGACCCTGCCAGCACCCTGTTTGTGGGCGACAGCGATGTAGATATCCTGACCGGGCACAATGCCGGTCTGCCTGCCATGGGGGCGCTGTGGGGCTTCCGGGGCCGCGCAGAGCTGACTGCTGCCGGAGCCGATGCGCTGGCCGGCGTGCCTGAGGATATTTTAGAATACGTTAAAACTCATTAAAGGAACGACCCTCTCCGGCGCTGTGAAGCACTGACGGAGAGGGTCGATTTTTATTTGCAGACTGTTCACAGGATGTTTCTTGCATAAACTCCCCTGTTTTCCTATAATATAGTTCCCATTTGATACAATTGAGAAACGGAGGACTTGCCCATGGCAGCTGAAAAGAAAATCTCCCCCAACGTAGAGAGCCGCCTGCGCCACAACATCCTGAAAATGCCCCAGGAGGTATATGCCGCCAGCGGCATCGTCATCAACGGGCGGCGGCTGAAAAGCTTTGTATTCACCACCGACCTTGCCATCATCCGCAACTGCGACGCGGACGCGGTGTTCGCGGTCTATCCTTTCACGCCCCAGCAGGCCATCAGCGATGCCATCATCAAGGCATCCTACATCCCGGTGTTCTGCGGTGTGGGCGGCGGCACCACCCACGGCGTGCGCACCCTGAACCTTGCCCGCGACGTGGAGAGCCAGGGTGCCATGGGCGTGGTGCTCAATTCCCCCATCTCTGACCTGAACCTGCTGGCGGTCTCGCGGGTGGTGGACATCCCGGTCATCATCACAGTGACAAAAGAGGACACCAACATCCGGAGCCGCATTGATTCCGGGGCATCCATCCTGAATGTGGCCTGCAGCACTGACACGCCCCGGGTGGTAGCAAAGATCCGGGAGCAGTTCCCGGATGTGCCCATCATCGCCAGCGGCGGCAAGACCGGCGAGAGCATTTCCGCCACCATTGCGGCGGGTGCCAACGCCATCACCTACACGCCGCCCTCTCCGGCTGTGCTGTTCAAGGAAATGATGGAGAAGTATCGGGAATGATTTACGCAAGACGTTGTAACTTTTTTCTGTTACAGCGTCTTTTTTATGCAATGGAAGGAGATATTTCAGAAATTTTTGAATTTTTGCGAAATAATTGTTGACAAATCGCGGTCGATTGGATATAATAATAGAGCACTGTTCAAGTGCACAAAATAAATATGGCGGTATAGCTCAGTTGGCTAGAGCATTCGGTTCATACCCGAAGTGTCACCGGTTCAAATCCAGTTACCGCTACCACGTTACAGAGTTTCGCTAAGATAAGGGGGACGGTCGTCCGCAGTAGTGGATGATGGATGTCGGAGGTTTTAGCGAAGCTCTGTGTTTTTGAGGCCCGTTGGTCAAGCGGTTAAGACACGGCCCTTTCACGGCTGTAACATGGGTTCGATTCCCGTACGGGTCACCAAAAAGCTTCTGATTGAAAAATCAGGAGCTTTTTTCTTTTTGTTTTTTCTACACAACGAAACCCCGCCGTCTGCATCACGCGGACGGCGGGGGTTTCAACATTTTATGAGTGCTTTGTGGAAAAGTTCAGGCTCAGCCCTTCTTGTGGGTGGGCACCATAACTTCCAGGCCGCCCATGTAGGGCTGCAGCACCTTGGGGATGGTCACAGAGCCATCGGCCTGCAGGTGGTTCTCCAGGAAGGCGATCAGCATACGCGGAGGAGCCACGCAGGTGTTGTTCAGGGTGTGGGCCAGATAGGTCTTGCCGTCCTTGCCCTTGACGCGGATGTGCAGGCGGCGTGCCTGTGCATCGCCCAGGTTGGAGCAGGAGCAGACCTCAAAGTACTTCTGCTGGCGGGGGCTCCAGGCCTCGATATCGCAGCTCTTGACCTTCAGGTCAGCCAGATCGCCGGAGCAGCAGTTCAGCTGGCGCACGGGGATCTCCATGCTGCGGAACAGCTCCACGGAGTTCTTCCAGAGCTTCTCGTACCAGTCGGCGCTCTCCTCGGGGCGGCAGACCACGATCATCTCCTGCTTCTCGAACTGGTGGATGCGGTAGATGCCGCGCTCCTCGATGCCGTGTGCGCCCTTCTCCTTGCGGAAGCAGGGGCTGTAGGAGGTCAGGGTCAGGGGCAGAGTGGCCTCGTCCAGGGTCTGGTCGATGAAGCGGCCGATCATGGTGTGCTCACTGGTACCGATCAGGTACAGATCCTCGCCCTCGATCTTGTACATCATGGCATCCATTTCGGGGAAGGACATCACGCCCTGCACCACGTTGCCGTGCATCATAAAGGGAGGAATGACATAGGTGAAGCCCTTGTCGATCATAAAGTCGCGGGCATAAGCCAGCACAGCCTCGTGCAGGCGGGCAATGTTGCCCAGCAGGTAGTAGAAGCCATTGCCGGCAACGCGGCCAGCAGCGTCCATATCGATGCCGTCAAAGCTCTCCATGATCTCGGTGTGGTACGGGATGGGGAAATCGGGCACCACAGGCTCGCCAAAGCGCTGAGCCTCCACGTTGTAGGTGTCATCGGGGCCGATGGGCACACTGGGGTCGATCATCTGGGGGATGGTGTACATGATTTCCTGGATGCGGTCAGCCAGCTTGGCTTCCTCGGCTTCCAGTTCTGCCATCTTGTCCGCGTCGGCCTTGACGGCGGCGTTGTTGGCATCGATCTGTGCCTGCAGCTGGGCTTTCTGGGCCTCGTCGGTGCACTTCTTCAGCTGACCGAACAGGGGGCCGTTGGCCTTGCTCAGCTTGTTGCGGGCAGCCTTCAGGCTCTCAACCTCCTTCAGGCACTCGCGGTACTTTGCGTCCTTCTCGATGACTTCATCCACCAGAGGGAGCTTGGCATCCTGGAACTTCTTCTTGATGTTTTCCTTGACAGCATCCGGGTTGTCACGGACAAATTTGATATCAAGCATGATTTACTCTCCTTACTCTATTTCGGTTCGCACGGGCAGGTAAGCCCTTTCCCATGCCGTTCAAAGGCGGCGTGCCGCCTTGGATCGCTATGTTTTTCTTCTCGGTCAGGCTTGCCTTCGTACAACCTCTCAGTCGGGCTGGCGGCGTATACGAAAAGCTTCCATCGGCTGCCAGGGTCTTTCCTACCAGGCAACAACAATGACGGAGAGGTTTAATCCTCAACCTGATATTGCCCTAATAAGTTTGCAAAAGCCTTCAGCTGTTCATCCGAGTAGAAGTGGACGGTCAGCTTGCCCTTGCCGTCGTGGTAAGCCACATTGACCTCACTGCCCAGCGCCTGCTTCAGGCTCTCCTCCACCTCCACAGGCAGGGTGCCGCGCGGGGCGGGCTCCACAGGCTCTTTGGGGGGCTTGGCCAGCTTCTTGCACAGGGTCTCTGCCTGCCGGACATTCAGCTCATGGTCGGCAATGATCTGTGCCGCCTGCTCCTGCAGCTCCGGGGTGGGCAGGCCCAGCACCACCTTTGCGTGGCCCGTGGTGAGGAAACCGCTCTTCAGCAGCTCCAGCACCGTTTCGGGCAGGTTGAGCAGACGCAGGCTGTTGGCCAGCGCGCTGCGGCTCTTGCCCAGTTTGCGGGCGGCCTGCTCCTGAGTCAGGTCACAGCGGGTCATCAGCTCCCGGATGCCCAGTGCTTCTTCCACCGGGTCCAGATCCTCGCGCTGAAGGTTTTCCACCAGCGCCAGCTCCATGGCCTGCTCATCCGTGACATCCTTCACGATGACGGGTGCCTCGGTCAGGCCCGCCATCCGGCAGGCACGCCAGCGGCGCTCACCGGCCACGATGAGATAGCGGTCCACCCCGTGGGGCCGCACTGCGATGGGCTGCAGCAAGCCGTGCTCTGAGATGCTGGCCGCCAGCTCGGCCAGCGTTTCCTCATCAAAGGTCTTGCGGGGCTGAGCCGGGTCCGGCTCGATCTCCCGCAGGGGCAGCGTCTCGATCCGGTTATCGGACTCAAAACTGGGGGCTGTGTCCTCAAACAGACTTTCCAGGCCCCGGCCCAGTCCTCCTCTTTTTTTTGCCATAGGTTACGCTTCCCCCTGCTTCACTTGTTCCAGTGCGCTTTTCTGCTCGGCGGGGGCACTGTTCCCTTTTGTGCGGCGGCGTGCCGGCTCATGCGGGCGGTTGTTCTTTACGAACTCAATGGCGAGATCCATATAGGCCTCACTGCCCTTGCCCTTGGGCTCATAGAAATTGATGGGCTGGCCGTAGCTGGGCGCTTCCGAGATGCGGATGGTGCGCGGGATGGTGGTCTTGTAGACCTTGGTGCCAAAATACTTTTTGACCTGATCCACCACCTGCAGCGTCAGGTTGAACCGCCCGGAGAACATGGTGAACACCACGCCCTCGATGTCCAGATAGGGGTTGTACTTCTTGCGGATGGTCTTGAGGGTGCTGATGAGCTCCGACAGGCCCTCCAGCGCGTAATACTCACACTGGATGGGGATAAGCACGCTGTCGCAGGCGCACAGACCGTTCAGGGTGAGCAGATCCAGGCTGGGCGGGCAGTCCACAAAGATGAAGTCGTAGTCCTTCTGCACCGAGGCCAGCGCCTTGCGCAGGCGGCTTTCGCGGCCCGGCAGATCGATCATTTCCAGACCCGCACCCGCAAGCCGGGTGTTGGAACCGATGACATCGGTGCGGAACTCGGTCTTGCGGATGGCATCCTTTGCCTCCGCCTCACCGATCAGCAGCTCATAAGTACCCACATCGACACTCCGCTTGGGAATGCCGTAACCGGTGGTGGTATTGCCCTGCGGGTCCAGATCGACGATGAGCGTCTTTTTGCCCAGAGCCGCAACGCAGGACGAAAGGTTCACGGCCGTGGTGGTCTTGCCCACGCCGCCTTTTTGGTTTGCAATTGCAACGATTTTAGCCACGCTCTTTGTTTCCTCCCGGGAAAATTATTTGTTCCACGTGGAACATTCGAGGCCGGGCCCCGCTGTTTTCCCACCAGCAAAGCCCCTTTAAAGACTAGTATAGCACATCAGCGCGGCTTTTTGAACCTGTTTCCTGATTATTTTGCGTAAAAACCCTGTGGAATTGCATTTTTTGTGAAAATTGCGATGCGTTTTATCTTTGCGCGGCTGCGGTTGGAATGCGCACCGTGTATTCGATATAGCCGTCCCGCTCTTCCCTGTGGGCCGTGGCAGGCACACCGTTGTCCGTCATCAGCCGGATGGCATGGTCGATGGTGTTGACAAAGATGCGCACATCCTTGACCATGGAGATACGGTGTCTGCCCGGGGCAGCGGCATTGAGCACCTGCTCAATGTACAGGTCGGTCTGCCGGGCATTCATCCGCCGCTTGGCAATGGTGATAAGGGCTTCGCTCCGCCGGTTCTCGGGCAGGCGCAGGACCGCCCGGGCGTGGCGCTCGGTCAGGCCATTGTCCAGCACGAACTGCCTTTGGTCGGTGGTCAGCTGCAGCAGCCGCAGCTTGTTGGCAAGGGTGGGCTGTGCCATGCCCAGCCGCTTGGCCGCCTCGGCCTGGGTGCAGTCCCAAAGGGCGATCACATCCCGCAGCCCCTGTGCCTGCTCAAAAGGGTTCAGGTCTTCCCTCTGGATGTTTTCCAGCAGACCCAGCGCCGCAGTCCGCTGGTCGCCGCAGTCGCAGAGGATGGCCGGGATGGTCTCCATCCTGGCCAGCTTGCAGGCACGAAGCCGCCGCTCCCCTGCCACCAGCTCATAACCGCCCTCGACCTTCCGCACCGAGATGGGCTGCAGCAGGCCGTTTTCCCGAATGCTCTGAGCCAGCCCCGCCAGCTCCTTTTCATCAAAGACAGTCCGGGCCTGAAACGGCGAGGGACGGATGCTTTCCACAGGCAGGGTGTAGATCTTTCCGGCAGATTTCTTCCATTCAAACATGATTCTTTCCCCTTTCGCTGAAATGTGACGCAGTTTTCCACCGTTTCCCGGGAAACGGTGGAAAGTTTGTTCATTGCAGTTCCAGTGTACCAGAAATCAAAAAGCCCTGCCAGAAGAATCGTTCGGCAGGGCTTGGCATTTATCTTGCGGTTTTGCGTTATTTCAGCGGAGACTTTGCAATCTTTCCACCGTTTCTGGGGTAGGCTGTCGGAGTTTGCGAAATCTTTTTGCAGAGGATGAGGGTGCGGGTATCGCCGCCCGGCAGATGCAGGGTGCGAGTTTCCTTGTACTCTCCGCCCAGCTTCCGGATGGCACCGCGGGCAGCAGCCAGTTCCTCCTCGCCGGAAGCTCCCTTCATGGCAAGGAAGCTGCCGCCCACCTTGACCAGCGGTAAGCAGTACTCGGCCAGCATGGGCAGAGCCGCCACCGCACGGGCAGAGGCCAGATCAAACTGCTCCCGCCATGCTTTGCGGGCGGCTTCCTCGGCGCGCTCCTTGGCAAACTCCACCCCGGTCAGGCCCAGCTGAGCGCAGGCATACTTCAAGAACTCCACCCGCTTGCCGGTGGGCTCCATCAGGGTCAGCTCCAGCTCGGGCTTGTAGATCTTTGTCACGATGCCCGGGAATCCGGCACCGGCACCCACGTCCACCATCTTCCCTGCCACCTCGGGCTGGCTGGCAAACAGCAGGCTGTCGAGGAAGTGCTTGTCCTCAATGCCCTCCGGGTCGGTGATGGCGGTCAGATTGACCTTCTGGTTGTAGTCCACCAGGATCTGCGCAAAGGCATCCAGCTGGTCCAGCTGTTCCCCGGTCAGCGCAATGTTCCACATGGAACATTTTTGTTCTAATCTGTTCTTGTCGATCATTTATCTGTCCCTTTTCGTTTGAGGTAATTCTTTTATCTTTTTACCAAGGGTTTCCCTCTACCATGGGAGCTGTCGCCGCAGGCGACCGAGAGGTTGTACAGAGGTTCTGCTTTCCTTCGTCAACCTCTCCGTCAGTGCATCAGGTTTTCGCTCTCACTGTTAAAGCAATACTCAGCTGCGCCACATCGGAGGGTGAAACGCCGGGGATGCGGCCCGCCTGCCCCAGATTCTTTGGGCGGATGCGGGTCAGCTTCTCACGGGCCTCCAGCGTCAGGCCGGTCAGGTCAGCATACTCAAAATCCGCGGGGATCAGGGTCTTTTCGTGGCGGGCCACGTCACGGATCATCCGATCCTGCCTTGCAATGTAACCAGCGTACTTGATCTCGGTCTCCAGCCGCTCGGCAAGCATGGGGGTGATGCCCTCGCCCCAGCCGATCACTCCCGCCAACAGCGGGTAGCTGATCTCGGGGCGGCGGAGCAGTTCTTCGGCAATGCCGCCCTCAGCGGCAGGGGTCAGCCCTGCCGCTTCCATGGCAGCGCGCAGGTCAGCAGTGCGCAGATGGGTCTCGTGCAGGCGGCGGCGCTCCGCCTCCAGAATGCTCTGGGTGTGCTGGTATTTTGCCCAGCGGTCATCCTGCACCAGACCGTACTCCCGGCCAATGGGGGTCAGCCGCTGATCGGCGTTGTCCTGCCGCAGGGTCAGGCGGTACTCGCTCCGGCTGGTCATCATGCGGTAAGGGTCCATGACCCCCTTGGTGACAAGGTCATCCACCAGCGTGCCCAGATAGCTGGTCTGACGCTCCAGGATCAGCTGACTCTCCCCTTTTGCACTGCGGGCAGCGTTCAGACCGGCCAGCAGACCCTGCGCGGCAGCTTCCTCGTAGCCGGAGGTGCCGTTGAACTGGCCTGCACCATACAGGCCCCGCACCACCTTGCTCTCCAGTGTGGCTTCCAGACTGGTCGGGTCCACGCAGTCATACTCGATGGCGTAGGCCGGGCGCATGATCTCAATATGTTCAAAGCCCTGAATGCTCCGGTAAAAGGCGTTCTGCACATCCTCAGGCAGGCTGCTGGACGCACCCTGCAGATACATCTCCTCTGTGTTCTCGCCGCAGGGCTCCACAAAGATGGGGTGGCGGTCCTTGCCCGCAAAGCGCACCACCTTATCCTCAATGGAGGGGCAGTACCGGGGGCCAACCCCCTCGATCATGCCGCCATAGAGCGGACTGCGCTGGATGTTGTCCAGAATGATCCGGTGGGTCTCGGGGTTGGTGTAGGCGATCCAGCATTCGACCTTGTTGTGCATGGGTGCATCCGTCAGAAAGCTGAAGGGCTGCAGCTCGCTGTCCGGGTCGCCAGGCTGGCATTCCAGCTTGGAGAAGTCGATGCTTCTCCGGTGGACGCGGGCAGGGGTACCGGTCTTGAACCGCCGCAGGGGCAGACCGGCGGCTTTCAGGCTTTCGGTCAGGGCATTGGCGGCGTGCATCCCGTCAGGGCCGGAAGCATACCACGCATCACCGACAAAAATTTTGCCGCCCAGATTGGTACCCGTGGCAATGACCACACACTTTGCGCTGTACTCCCCGTTCAGCTGGGTCACAACGCCCTTGACATGGCCGTTCTCCACCTCAATGCCCACCACCTCGGCCTGATGGATGGCAAGGCCGGGCGTAAGCTCAAGGGCGTGCTTCATATATTCGTGGTAGCGCTTGCGGTCGGTCTGAACGCGCAGGGCATGAACGGCAGGGCCTTTGCCCTTGTTCAGCATCCGGCTCTGCAGGTAGGTGGCATCCGCCGCAAGGCCCATCACACCGCCCAGCGCATCCAATTCACGCACCAACGTCCCTTTTGCAGTTCCGCCGATGCTGGGATTGCAGGGCATGTTGCCAATGGCATCCAGGCTCATGGTAAACACCGCCGTTTTGGCACCCAGCGTGGCGGCAGCGTGGGCCGCTTCAATGCCAGCGTGGCCCGCGCCTATTACGATCACATCGTAATCTCCAAGATGATTCATACTTTTCCTATACTTTCCTCTATGGTTCAATCTGCTGTTACCCGGCAGAACGGTTGGAAGTTTCTCCGAGGACCGTCCGCTGGGGTGGGACCCTGTTGCCGCAGGCAATAGGGCGGGCGATGGAATGGCCCGTTTCGTGTCCGAGGAGAAAGCTGCCAGACGGGCTGCCCTCCGTTACTTTCCCACGCAGAACCGCTCAAACACTTCATTGATGACATTCTCCGACGCATTTTCGCCGGTGAGGTCACAGAGGGCATCCAGCGCATCGTCCACACAGACCGATACGGCATCCAGCCCGAACCCACCGCTGACCGCATCCAGCGCACCGGCCACTGCATCCCGCGCGCGGGTGGCGGCGGCAAGCTGGCGCTGGCCCGAAAGGCTGGCAGCGTGGGGGTCGATGTTGCTGGTGCCCAGCAGGCGGGCAACGGCAGCGGCGATCACCCTGCGGCTCCCCTCTTCCTGGCAGCAGACCGGGAGCACCATGGCAAAATCGCCTGCAATGATCTCTGCGTCAAACTGAGTGGGCTTGTCCTCTTTGTTGACCAGTGCAATGGCCGGACGACCGGCGCACCGCTGCGCCAGCGCAAGATCCTCCCGGGTCAGGGGCTCAGAGCCATCGAACACCGCCAGGATCAGCCCCGCCTCGTCCAGCTTTTTCCAGCTGCGGCGGATGCCTTCGGCCTCGATCGCATCCTCGGTCTCCCGCAGACCGGCCGTGTCGAACAGGTTCATCCGGATGTCCCCCAGCCTGACAGCCTGCTCCACCACATCCCGGGTGGTGCCCGCCACGGGGGTGACGATGGCCCGGTCGAACCCGGCCAGCAGGTTGAGCAGGGTGGACTTGCCCGCATTGGGCCGCCCCACGATGGCACAGTCCACACCCTCCCGCAGGACAGCACCGGCATCGTAATTCCGGATGAGGGTGTCCAGCTCTCCCTTCACGGCAGTCAGGGTGGATATCAGCTGGGCATCCTCCAGCGCGGGAACGTCCTCCTCGGGGAAATCCACCCAGGCAGTCAGATGGGCCTGCAGGGCGGTCAGGGCATCCTTTTCAGCCCCGATCTTCTTCGCCAGCGCGCCGTTCAGGGAGGCATTGGCCAGCGCCGCACCTTGTCTGCCATCGGCAGAGATCAGATCCATAACGGCCTCGGCCTGGGTCAGCCCCAGCTTGCCGTTGAGGAAGGCGCGGCGGGTGTACTCGCCGGGGGCGGCGGGGGCGGCACCGGCTGCGATGCAGCTTTCCACCAGCCGCCGGGCCACCGCACTGCCGCCGTGGCAGGAAAGCTCCACCACATCCTCGCCGGTGTAGCTGTGGGGAGCCCGGAAGAAGAGGGCCACGCCCTCGTCAAAGGCCTCCTCCCCTTCCATGAAATGCCCAAACAGGGCAGTATAGCCCTTGGCATCTTCTACCCGCTTATCGGGATTGGCCGGGTGGAACACTTTTGCCGCCACGGCATAGCTCTCCGGGCCGGAAAGACGCACCACGGCAATGCCGCCTGCGCCGGGCGCGGTTGCAATGGCCGCGATCGTTGAATGTTCCATGTTGGTGCTCTCCCTCCGCTCTCAAATCAGAATTATTGTATCACGAAGCGACGAAAAAGGAAAGAGACAAAAAGCCCCCTTCCAGTTTTCCACCGGAAGGGGGCAGCATTGTGCAAAACTCAGCGGAGTTTACAGTTCGATCTTGCCGAAGCTGAAATCGGCAAAATCATCCACGCGCTCGGTGCGCTTGGGTGCCACGGGTGCGGCAGTTTCTGCGTCACGGGGAGCATAGGTGCGCTCGGGCACGCTGGAAGGACGGGGACCGCGGCTGCCTGCGGGGCGGCCATTGCGGGGACCGCCATTCCGGGGGCTGCTGCCGCGTCCGCCGCGGAAGCCGCCATTGCGGTTGCCGCCGGGGCGGCGGCCATTGCCCCGCGGGCGGCGCTCGCCGTAGGTGTTGTCGGTCTGAGCATCGGGAGCAGTGGAATAGATGACCACACGGCGGTCACGGCCTTCCCCCTTGCTCTCGCTGCGCACACCCTCCATCTTGCCAATGGCAGAGTGGATGATGCGGCGCTCGTAGGGGTTCATGGGCTCCATGGCAAAGCTGCGGCCGGTCTTGCGCACCTTGGCGCCGATGCGCTGTGCCAGTGCAGTCAGGTCGCTCTCGCGCTTGTCGCGGTAACCTGCAACGTCCAGACCCAGCTTGATGTAATCGCCCTCCAGACGGTTTGCCACAAGGCTTGCCAGATAGGACAGGCTCTCCATGGTCTCGCCACGGCGGCCGATGAGGGCACCCAGCTTTTCACCGTCCAGACGGATGATGGTGGCTTCGCCCTTCTGCACGGCGCTGAAGGTCACGTTCTCCACGCCCATCAGGGTGATGACCTCCCGCAGATAGTCCACAGCGGCCTTCACCTTGGCGTTCTCCTCGATGACGATGGGCTCTTCCACCTCTTCTGCCTCCTCGGCAGCTTCGGAGGGCTGCTGGGCAGCGGGGGTCTGCTCTGCGGCGGGAGCGGCAGGCTCTGCCACAGCAGCGGGAACTTCCTCTGCCACGGGAGCATTCTCCTGCACGGGGGCGGCAGTCTCAACAGGCTGCTCTGCCACAACCTCCACCGGCTTTGCGGGCACAGCGGCGGGGGCATCCGGCAGTTCCACGCTCACGCGCACCTTGGCGGGGGTGGTCTTTAAACCCAGAAAACCAGTCTTCTGGGGATATTCCAGCACTTCACGGCTGACATTCTCATCCTCAGCCTGAACACCCAGCAGGGCGCAGGCCTTGGCAAAGGCTTCGTCCACCGTCTTGCCGGTGGATTCCTGTGTACGGATCATAACCGTTTACCTCCCTTGTTACTGTTTATCCTGCTTGTCAAGCTCGCTCAGCGGCACGGTGCGCTCGTCCTTGTAGCGCTCGGCGTCCAGCTGACGGGCATACTCCAGCCGGCGCTTGTTCATCTCGCTGGCGGAAAGGTTCTTTTCCACGCTCTTGCCGGTCTTGGGGTCGGTCACCGTGATGGTGGTGTTCTTCACACCGCGCTTTTCCTGCTTGCGCTTGGCGGCGATCTCCGCTTCCACTTCCTTGCGCATCTTCTCGGGGTCGTAGAACTTGCGCATGACCTGGGTCTGTGCGGTCATGACGATGTTGGAAATGACGTAGTACAGAGAGAATGCCAGCGGGTAGGTAAAGCAGAAGAACAGGTACATCAGCGGCATCATATACATGGTCAGCTTCATGCTGCCCTGCATCTGCTGGCCGGAGGCCTTCATACTGATGTGGGTGGACAGGAACATGGTAATGACCGACAGCAGCGGCAGCACGATATCCAGAGAAAGCCCCAGCTTCGGGATGCGGGTCAGGTCGATGCCAAAGAAGTTCATGTGCTGGCTGAACTCGGTGATGGTAGCGATCTGCTGTGCGGTAAAGCAGCCCAGCACGCCGCTGTTGCCGGCAACCACCTCGGCGATGATGTTGGTATCGCGGGTGATGGCGGTAAAGGAGATGCCGGCGGCGGTCATGGCCTCGCCTGCGCTGGCAAGTGCAGCGGCGCTGATGTGGAAAATGCGCTCCAGCGGGTTATACACCACGCCGATAACGCCGAACATGACAAGGAAATTCAGCAGCATGGGCATGCAGCCGGCCGTGGGCTTATAGCCAAAGTCCTGCTGCAATTTCATCAGTTCTTCCTGCTGCTTTTCGGGCTTATTCTTGTACTTGGTCTGGATCTCCGCGATCATGGGCTGGAAAGCAGACATTTTCGCCATGCTCTTCTGCTGGCTGGTCTGCAGGGGGATCTTGACGATGTTGATGAGCAGGGTGAAGAGGATGATGTCCCAGCCGTAGTTCGGCAGCAGCTTGTAGATCCACTCCATGACATAGCCGAGAGGACCGCTCAGGATGTAAAAGAAGTTCATACCTTTGTCCAT
>ENA-UPWO01000282-UPWO01000282.1-human-gut-metagenome-genome-assembly--contig:-NODE-282-length-34377-cov-15.302303_pt1 | contig 34377 bp, 35 predicted proteins | sample MGYA00250056_ERZ773388 | MGnify/ENA primary metagenome ERZ773388 (study PRJEB29103, sample SAMN06112004) | human gut metagenome | biome: human gut; feature: ankylosing spondylitis patient; material...
TCGAAACGAAGGATGCGCTTGTACCAGATGGTCGTTGTCTATTATTTCTGATTAATTTTCTTTTTAATTTCATTCGCCTCTTTAAATAGGCTATTAGCAATGCTATCTTTAATTGCTGCCATCTGTATCATTTCGTTATGATAGCGAATTGAGTCCTCGTAAATATTTACATGAGTTCTCACTTTCTCAATAACTTCTTTATTTGGGCATACAGAAAAGTTCTTTTCGATGTATCGAACATTTGGGTCGTCAGATGGAAGAACCATCTTCAATGCCCGATATTTCAAGTCTGCTACCTCCCAAGCTTGATACTCTCGCCATTGGGCTAGGTTGCCCCAAATGGAGATGACAAGAGATAGAGCCAAGCCTCCAATGAAAAGAAGAACATACTTTGAAGTTGGCTCGAAGCGATGAGTCACTACTTTCTTCAGAGGTGTGTTATCCATTGCGTGAAGTTTGTCCTGCACATTTTTTGATGTGGCATTCAGCTCTTGTTTCACCTGATTAATGGTATCAAACAAGAGTTTGGGAAAAATGTACAACTTGTTCTTGTAATTTACGGGCTTTTAATTTCGCTATATTTTATATTCTCCTAAATCTTTCTCCACACATTTCTGAACCTGCAGCGCCATATCTTCAGCCAGCTTGAGATTCATACCTAGCTTCTTCGCAACCTCCAAGATATCCTTCATGCCCGGATTTTTGCCATTACCATCAACCATTATAGCATGCTCTCCGCCTATAGAATAACTATACGTCAAATCATAGGCAGGCGATAAAAGCCATTTTTCCTCATCATCCGAATATATAAACGAAAAGTTTTTGGAATGATCATCACGGTTATGCGCAAAAACATTAAAGCACATTAACCTAAACAGTTTTTCAAGCTCCTGATAGTCCTTCGTCAACGTCAAAGTTAATTTTCCCAAGATAATAAAATCAAGATACAGTACGAACGCGAGCTGCAATTTCTTTGTTAATTTCATCTGTGGTAGCTTCTAAAAAATCAAACATATTCATAGCTAATATTTTATCCTAAAAGTGTTGTTTTTACAAGTTTCAGCTAATATTTTATCCGCTATTTCCTGTAATAAACACAAATTGTTTGTCCCGAATTATATACATTATTCGTGACATTTTGCGCACTCTGCAAGCTGATTTAGTCGTTATGATAGATAAAAAAACAGCCTGGAAAAATCCAGGCAAATTGGAACGGAATGCATATGAACAAGGTATACATATTTAGGCATGCGCATTGGGGATGACCGCACGCTATGTACAATTTTATTATAGTTCATTTCTTTACTACTATCAAGTTTATTTTATAAATTTGTAATATAAACAACCTATATTCTTGATTGGTTGTTTTATTGTTAACACAATATATATTTTTTAAGTAGTAGCCATAATTTTGCTACTAATATTACAATCTGCGCATAACAAATCCTTGCGTAGCATCATCCCACAAAAGCTCCAGCTGCAAATCCGTGAAATATCTTCTCTGCATGCCGAAGGTAGCTTCCGGAGGCATATATTCATATTGGCTGAGCAGAATAAAACGTCCGCTGCCATCAGTATTAATCTTGGTCACAATTTGCCGCCATTGGTCAATGGCATAGCCGTTTTTAGCCAAATCCTCCAAGGTTACATATGTCACCCATTGTCCGTTTTCCTTACCGATAAGCCAATAACCGCAGTTCTGCGCATGAGCACCGATAGTGGCATTTATTTCAAAAAATATATTTTCGGGATTGGCAGTAAAAACATCCCGCACCCTATAGCCAACCATTCCATTCTCCGCAGGAACGAAGGTCTTATAAACATCTTTGGTATTTTTGTTCATCAGCTGCAGAGTGCCGTCATCGGCAAGGAAGAATTGCACGCCTTCTTCCTCATCACTGATTGCCAGCTCTCTGCTGTTCATATAAAGAAATGTTCCGTCATCAGCAGTCAGAAATTCCACTGCCCGAACCTTGGGAGCATCCGCAAGCAAGCACACGATGCAAAGTAAAAATAAGGCTAAGCAGGAAAATAATTTCTTATAAATGCGCATATTCATCAACCTCCTAAATTAGTTTCTGTCATTATAATTATAGCAACAAGAAGCTCTTTTTCCCCCACCCCAAAGCATGATTTCGGGTGGGACGGAAGAAATTTTCTTGTGCTAACAAGCAAATTTTCCAAAGCTCAAATTAAAAAGCTGCAGCCTGCTCCCGTACTCAGGAGCAAAGCTGCAGCTTTTGCTTTTATTCTACTGTTATAACAGAACTGCTCTCTTGTGCTTTACACCAGTTCTTCTCTGGACTCATGAATCTTCTTCAAAAGCTCCTTACCGGCAATACCCGGTCTGGTCATTTCCGCAGGAGCAAGGATAACATCCAAATCCTCTTTACTCAGCACCTTGCGTTCAATGAGCAGGTCCTTAATGTTTCTGTTGGTTGCCAGCGCCTCCTTCGCCAAAACGGAGCAGGTTTCGTAACCGATATGCGGCAGCAGTGCGGTAACAATGCCCACGCTCTTATCCAGCCATTCCGCACATTGAGCACGGTTAGCCTTAATTCCGTCTACGCAGCGGGTGCGCAGAGTATTAACGGCATTGGTCAGGAAACGTAAGGAATTGAAAATATTGTAAGCCATAACAGGTTCCATAACATTAAGCTGGAACTGGCCGTTTTCTACGCCGAAGGCCACAGCCAAATCGTTGGCAATTACCTGATAGCAGGTCTGGTCCACTACTTCGGGGATAACGGGGTTAACCTTACCCGGCATGATAGAGGAACCGGGCTGGCGTGGCGGCAGCGTAATTTCGCAGAAGCCTGCTCTCGGACCGGAGGCCATCAGACGCAGGTCATTGGAAATTTTAATCAGCGAAAGTGCCGATGTTTTCAAACTGGAGGATAAATCGGTGAAGATATCCGTGTTACTGGTAGCATCAACAAGATTGTCCGCGGTAGTGAAGCTCTCGCCGGTAACCAGCGTAAGCTGTTCGCAAACCTCTTTGATATATTCGGGATCGGCATTCAGGCCGGTGCCGACTGCTGTTGCGCCCATATTCATGGTGTGCAGCAGCTCACAGCTGCGGCGAATGTAGTTACTGCGTCTGCGCATGGAGGAAGCAAAGGCTTTGAACTCCAGGCCTAAGGTAATAGGCACAGCGTCCTGCAGATGCGTACGGCCGATTTTCAGTACATCCTTGAATTCCTCGCCTTTCTTATCAAAGGAATCCGCCAGGTTTTCCAAGGCAATAATAAGCTGTTCGGCGCGCATCAGAGCGCAGACACGTATGGATGTAGGAATAACATCGTTAGTGGACTGCGACATATTGGCATGGTTATTAGGGCTGATATAATTATAATCGCCGCGCGGACGACCGAGAATTTCCAAAGCACGGTTACAGATTACTTCGTTCGTATTCATATTGAAGGATGTTCCGGCACCGCCCTGAATCGGATCGGTCGGGAACTGGTCGTTCAGCTTGCCGCTGATGATATCATCGCAGGCCTGAACCATAGCATTGCCGATTTTTTCATCCAAAAGACCGATTTGCATATTGGCCAAGGCCGCCGCCTTTTTGACCATACCCAAGGCTTTGATAAAAAGCGGATCGGCAGTATAGCCTGTAATCTGGAAGTTTTCCATGGCACGCATGGTCTGTACACCATAATATGCATTATCAGGAATTTCTAATTCACCTAAAAAGTCGTGTTCTTTACGCATAATACATTTGCCTCCTTCTTCAAAAGCGTGTAAAAGCTGCTTTTAATAGAAATATGTATTATGTATACATAATACATTCAAGCCACCATTCTGTCAAGCGTATTATTGTGAATTTTGAGAAATTAACTTACAAAAAAGAACTGCCTTAAGACGCTAAGCTTAAGGCAGCTCAAAATAATCTGCTTTAGATAAAATCTACCAGACCGTTCTCCAGATGATACATGGCACCGACAACGCGCAAGCCCTCCTGATGCTCAACCTTTTGAATCTCCAGGCTTGCTTCGATTTCCGCTTCACAGCTTTTGACATTCAGGCAGGCAGCCTTATACGGGTCGCACTCGTCGCCAATCGCTGCTTTGATTTTATCCGTAATAAATTTGATATAGCCCTCCGGATCATGATTGATTGCAGCATGCACCGCACCGCAATGCGTATGCCCCATAACAACAATCAACGGTGCGCCCAGATGGCTTGCAGCGTATTCAATACTGCCCAGCTGATGCTCATCAATCACATTACCGGCAATACGGATGACAAACAGCTCGCCGATGCCTGTCATAAAAATATTCTCCGGAATCACGCGGGAATCAGAGCAGGTAATAATAATCGCATAAGGCTTCTGACCGTTAACCAAGGTATCTGTTCTCTTTGCCTGCGAAATGTCCTCGCTGTTGACCTTGGCATCAATATATCTGGCGTTGCCTGCTTTTAATTTTTCTAAGGCCTTTGCCGGTGTTGTTGTTATATGCTTAATCATAAAATCGCCCCTCTTATAGCATGCTTTACAAAATATCACTCGCTAATCGCTATCTTGATAACTCCGTCTAATCTGTTTTCGAAAATACGATAAATCCCGGCACAGCACGAGGTACCGAGCCATGCTTAATATGCAAATCACTGGTGCAGATGCTTCCCAAGGTTACGCGCACGAGAGCATCACGCGCAGAAACAAGCTGCGGCTTGGCCTTTTCCTGCAGAGCAAACTTACCGTGTTCAATATAAGTTAATGCTTTCATAAATTTGCAGACCTTCTTTCTCTATTTTTTGCTTCACTGAAGCTCATAACGCTTTCCTCATTATATCATAATATTGACGCTGTGGATAATGACATAAGCAACATGTCACGCAATACTATCTTCGCTGTTAAATTCAATAAGCTTTCTGAATAAAGAAATCACAACTTTTTCGCTGATAAAAATGCCGGAATGTGTTAAAATATTAGTTAGATTTTTTAGGAGGCCTTATTCATAATGCATCAATATCTCTTTTTTATCGGCGATTTTCCCATACGTATGTATGGTCTGATGCTCTGTACAGCAATTTTTCTGGCCACCGGCACTGCCTACTTTTTAGCTAAGCAGGACGGACGCTGGCACGAGCATATTTTAGACATCGGCATCTACGGCGGCTTTGCCGGTCTCATCGGCGGCAGGCTGTGGGATGTTTTCTTCTTCGACTGGGATTACTACAGCCATCATCTGTTGGAAATCCCCTTCGTCTGGCAGGGTGGCATGGCCGTGCAAGGCGGTATGCTGGCAGGCATTGCTGCCGGCATTGTTTACTGCAAAATGCATGACATCGACTGGGTAGCTCTGGCGGATATCATTTCGCCCTCTCTGCTTATCGGCCAATCCATCGGACGCATGGCCAACCTGCTCAACGGTGACGCCTTCGGCACACCTACCGGCGGCAGCTTCGGTATTCTGTACCCGGAAGGCACGCTGGCCTACAAAACCTACGGCCCTGTTCCCCTGTGGCCGGCAGAGGTTTGGGAAGGTCAGCTGGATATCGTCATTTTTGCCCTGCTGCTTTTATTCCGCACTACAAAGCATGCACGCGGTCAGGCTTTATGTATGTACGCCATGCTTTATTCCGTAGTCCGCTTCTTTTTGGAAATGCTGCGCGGTGACTACGCCGAGCCCTGGATGTTCGGACTGAAGTCCGCACAGGCAACCAGCTTAGGCTTCTTCCTCGTTGCCTTAGGCTTCTTCATTTACTGCGGTTGGCTGGAAAAGCATCAGCCTGCTGCCAAAGAAAAAGCTGTCGGCAAAAAATCTAAAAAATAATTGCAAAAAAGTGTTGACAAGAAGCGTACTTTTCGCTATAATATCATTGTTGCTTGAAACAACAGTAACGCTGATGTGACTCTGTAGCTCAGTTGGATAGAGCGTTTGACTACGAATCAAAAGGTCGCAGGTTCGAATCCTGCCAGGGCCACCATTTGAAACTAAACTCTGTAACTTCGGTTACAGAGTTTTTTGTTTTTGCGGATAAAATATATTCTTCCGCTAACCGGTACTCCCCCGCTTGTTAGCACCACCATTCAGTCTTATAATAATGATATATAATCAGAACCGTGAGGTAACTTTATGAACGTAAAATATTCTAAAATAGCCTGCATCATCCTGGCGTCTGGCGTAGGCCGCCGCTTCGGCGCCAACAAGCTGCTGACAGCCATCGACGGAGCGCCCATGCTGCAGCACATCCTTGATATCAGCCAAGGACTTTTCCCCAAGCGCATCGTTGTAACACGCCATAAGGATGTTGCGGATATATGCGCGCAGCAGCAAATCCCCTGCCTGCTCCACGACAAGCCCTATCTGAGCGATACTGTGCGCTTAGGCACCGCTTATATACAGCAGCAGCTGCCACAGGCCGAGGGCCTGCTTTTTGCCGTTGCCGACCAGCCGCTTTTACACCAGGCAACACTTATCCGCCTTGCCGAAAGCTTTTTAGCTCAACCGCAAAAAATTCATCGCCTGTATTACAAAGAAACTCCCGGCAATCCCATTATCTTCCCTGCAAAATTTGCCGACGAGCTGCAGCAGCTGCCGCAGGATAAGGGTGGTTCTGTACTGACAAAAAAATATCCTGAACTGGTAGTAAAAGTACCGGTTCAGGATATCAACGAGCTGCTGGATATAGATACCCAGCAGGATAAAGCTAAGCTTGAGCGTCTTCGCCCCTATTCAGAATAATATTCAGCAGAATTGCTACAAAGGCTGCCGGAACGATACCGGATTCACCGAACATCATGCGCATAGCCTCCGGGCAGTGTGCCAGGATGCCGGGTGTAGCGCCCATGCCATAGCCAACGCCTAAAGCAACGGAAATAATCGTCAGGCTGCGCGGGTTAAGCTTCTCTTTAGTAACCAGCTGAATGCCGCTGACAACAATCGAAGAGAACATCATTACGGCAGCGCCGCCCAGAACGGATTGCGGCATAATGGAAACCAAAGCCCCCAGCTTGGGAATCAGGCCGCAGAGAATCAAAAATACCGCACCGGTTGCCAAAGCAAAACGGTTAACAATCTTCGTCATAGCAACCAGACCTACATTCTGAGAGAAGGAAGTATTGGGCAGTACGCCGAAGACAGCAGCAATAGCAGAGCCAATGCCGTCACAAATAACGCCGCCGGACAATTCCTTATCGGTAGCTTCACGGTTCAGACCGCTTTCAACAACGGCGGAAATGTCACCGACAGTTTCTACTGCGGTAACAACAAACATAATCAATACAGGCATAATAGCACGCATATCAAATACGATATCAACCGGCATAAACTGAGGCACAGCGAACCAAGAAGCATTCGCTACCTTATCCCAATGCAGTACCCAGGACTTGGTATATTCCACACCGTCGGGAGTAACTGCAGTTGTAGGCAGCACAAAGCCCATGAAAATCGCAGCGATATAGCCTGCAATAATACCAAGCAGAATGGAAGAAGAGCTTAAAAAACCCTTAGTGCCATGCTTGAAAAAAAGAATAACACAAAGTACAAACAAGCCAAGCAGCAGGTTTTCGATAGAACCGAAGTCCTTAGTCTTAAAGCCGCCGCCAAAGGAATTGATACCTACGGAAATCAGCGACAGACCGATAGACAGTACAACAGTGCCGCAGACAACAGGCGGGAAGAAGCGACGGATGTGCTTGAGCACAAGGCCGAGCACCGCTTCAAAAACACCGCCGATAATCGAGGCACCCATAATAGCGCCATAGGCGACAACACCGCTACCCAAGGTTGCAACGATACCGGCAAATACGCCGATAAAGCCGGAGCTTGTACCCATGATAATAGGCACCTTGCCGCCGCAGGGACCAACGGAATATAATTGCAGCAATGTTACCAGACCTGCAACAATCATCGCATTCTGAATCAAAACAACCTGCAGCTGTTCAAAACCGGCACCGCCAACAATACCGCAGGCACCGCCAATAATCAGAACCGGCGTAAGATTGCCGACAAACATAGCCAAAACATGCTGCAGACCTAAAGGAATAGCCGAGCTCAAAGACAGCTTGCCTTCAAACTTGTAGGCTTCCTCAGACAGTTTAACAAATTTAGACATATAAGCACCCCTTCATTTTTTCATGCATCTATTTTATCGCATATCAGGCAATATTGTAAAGAAAATTACAGAGAAAATCCGTATAAATTTTATCAGATAGCCTTTTTTGTTCGCAATTCAAAAGAGAAATTAAAAAATGAGCACCGACTACGTACTTTTGCTACGTTGAGGTGCTCTTTTTTAGGGTGTCCCCAAAAGTTGTGGTATGCGCTCTAACGTTTGTGTGGTTATGCTTTAACAGATTTTGTGGTTTCGCTACGGCAAAAGTTGTGGTTAGGCTTTAACAGTTCTGTGGTTTTGCTCTAACGAATTTTGTGGTATATGATAAAAATAAGAGACTTCTCATTTTTACCATATACTCTTTTTATTTATAATCTAAACGTATCATCTGGATTTAAACACAATAGGTACTGTCAATAGTTTTGCGCAAATTTCTTCAGACATCCTAGCAGAAGTTTAGTATTTAAGTTTAACGGTTAGTGCACTTCACCGTTAAATATCAACTAGTTTCTGCTTGAGATACCTTTGCTTATTAAGTTAGCTGAGTTTAAGATATTTTTGCTTCGCAATACAGTTTTTCGGCAAGCATATCTGTTAGATGCTTCAGGTTCAAGTAACGTTTTTTGCCCCAATCATTGCTGGCTATATAACGCAATCTTGCACATACAAGCATCAATACTGATTCACCATCAGAAAACGTGCCAATCACTGATATGTACCCCCAATACTGGACAACCGGTATTGGGGGTACATATCAAAAAGTGGGGGATACTTTTTTTATTTACTTAGTATAAGCGAGAAGTATAATGCTCAAAAATAGAAATACAGTATCTTCGGGTCTATCTTGTTTATGCTATTTGTATAGTTATGAAAACATAATCTTTAAAACTGAAATAAATAATCGGATGATATATATTTTTATTTACACGCCCATCATTTACTGCTATAATTTTTTTAATCAAACAAGTCTACTTAAAGCATAGCAGGAGTTATGAAATGAATAAAATTGCCATATTTATAACAGTCATCATTGGTGCGTACATATTATTTTTGCTTGAGCATATTGAGTCGCCTTTTGCACCTTTAGCAGAGACGCTGGCCTTTTACGTTTTTGGACGTGTTTGTGCAAAAATATTTAGCGGTGTCTTTTTTGATGAGCGCATACAATGGCCTGATTCCTTGATAAAAATTAAAAAGCTCTACTTTGCCATGGCTAGGGGCCTGAGCATTCTTTTTAATACGGGCATAGCTTTTCTGGTGTCCCTTTTAGTGTATAAGCTGTACAGCGGTGCTGCCTATAAGGAGTTGGAATACGGCTTTGATTTTTTATTGCTGGAAACTTATTTTTTCTTCGCCAGCTATCTAACCTTTTCTTTATGCTGGTATCTGCATGACAGATGGGCAGAAGGCAGCAATGCAGTGAGTATTTCCGCCTTGGTGGATGCTAAGGTGAAAGCTGGCAAGCGTCCTACATGTTATGATTGGCTGGTATTTGATGGAATTTTACTGTTTGCAATTGGCTGCGACTTAAATAAGCAAGCTTCTCCTATGTCTATGCAGGAGGCGCTCGTTTGCATCGGCATTCTTTTCATTCTGCTTGCCACCTTCGCCTTTCATGGCTGGCTGTGGTTCAAGTATAAGGATGCGTAAAAATTTCTGGTGTCCCCCAAAAGTTGTGGTATGCGCTCTAACGTTTGTGTGGTTATGCTTTAACAGATTTTGTGGTTTCGCTACGGCAAAAGTTGTGGTTAGGCTGTAATAGTTCTGTGGTTTTGCTCTAACGAATTTTGTGGTATATGGTAAAAATGATAGACTTCTCATTTTTACCATATACTCTTTTTATTTATAATCTAAACGTATCATTTGGATTTAAACAATAGAGCATTCTGTTGCGTGTCCTTTCGAAGTTCTTAAAACCATTGGCATTAAAAATTAATCTGCTTAAGACACGGTTTTTCGATTCCATATAGCTGTTATTAATGCGTTTGCCATTAGTCAATGTGAATGAATTAATGATTTCCTCGTGCCAATTCGTTAGCATTTTGTAGAACTCTTAATATTCTGCCACATGACTCAAAATATTCTATTGCTTCATCTATGACTTTAGGTGCTTCTTCAAGCGTAGTTTCTGCATTAAGCCTAATATAGTATTCTTTTAGCTCATATGCTGCCCTAAGCTCTTCAAAAGCGTTGAAAACAATATCACGAATATCTCTAAGATTTACATACCTGTTCAACCGTTTATTATATCTTGGTTCATTGTCGATGTTTTTGTTATGGTCGAATATACTACGGAATTTTACTAACAGATATTTTAATGTATGGTCTTCAGTATTGCGTGCCAATCGTAACCTTATTTTACGAAAATCGTCAGTAAGATGTTTTAGTACATGAAAGCTGTCTGCACAAACTTTAGCTTTAGGAAAGAAGATATTAGCTATATCTCTGTAAGATACATGTCAATTGAAATGTATTTAACATTATCAAGTTCAGATTTCAATGTTCGCATATCTAAGGTTTCATTTTTTATCGAAGAAAAATAATCTGTAAGACAATTTTTCTTCTGGTCATAAATAATATCAATCATTACGCCTGTTTGGAAATTCATGAAAAGGCAGCAGTACTTTGTTCCATAATAAGAGCTAGGAAAATAATGCTCGTCAATAGACAGAACCATAGGCAATGGTTTTCTTTTTATAGTAACGTGTTTATCGAAAATTCTAGTGACTTTTGTCGCAGATAGATTATACTTTTGCGCTATAGATGTATACGTATTTTCTGGTTGCTTCAAATCTTTTAGTACATTGATTTTAGTTTCATAAGTGACTCTTTCACTAGTATCAATAAACGGATTGCACTCACTGAAGGTAGAACCGCATTCAGAGCACTTGTACCTGCGCTGCTCGTATATAATAATACATTGGCGATTAACGAGAGTTGTGTGAGTTAGTTTTCTTTGATAATATCCATGAATTTTTCCAGGAATATTACAGATATGGCAATAACATTCCTTGGGTTTAAGTCGTACCTTAAGTATGATAGAGCCATCTTTTGCGGAACTAATTATTACAGAAAGTAAATCAGATGGTTTAATATTGAGTAATTTTGTGATAAAATTTTCGTAAAACATATTGTCTTAGCCTCCTTTTTTAGAAGTTGATTTTGAGTACATTAACATTCTAAAGCAGGAGGCTTTATTTGTCATTTAAATATACAGATAACGGCAAGACCACAAAAAGTGGGGGATACTTTATTTTTATATAGACGAAGTATGTTGTACATTCCCTTTCAACAGAACGCGTATGAAGTACCGGAGACGAAGCGAGAGGTGCGACGGCGTACTACTCAGACTGCGGAGAAGGTATCAGAGACGAAGAAGGAGCACCGACGGCGTACTACAGCTACGTCGAGGCCTCCTGATGAAAGTATATGATGTCTTATACTTTATAATCAGCAGAACGCGGAGAAGGTATCAGAGACGAAGAGAGAAGGCCGACGGCTTACTATAAGTACGTCGAGGTATTCACGATGAAGTATATGATGCCTTACACTTTACCAATCGCAGAACGCGGAGAAGGTATCAGAGACGAAGAAGGAGCACCGACGGCGTACTACTGCTACGTCGAGGTGCTCCTGATGAAGTATATGATGCCTTATACGCGTTCTGAAGCTACGCCGAGGCCCTCTCGATGAAGTATATGATGCCTTATATGCGTCCTGCCCTAGTTTGGATTAATTGTGCTGCTATACTCACCGCAATCTCCGCCGGCGTCTCACTGCCTATGTCGATTCCGATGGGCGTAATCACACGCGCGAGCTGCTGCTCGCTGTAACCGTCTGCCAGCAAAGCTGCTCTGGCCATGGTTGCTTTATTTTTACTGCCCATGATGCCGATATAACTGACCGGCGTAGTCAACAGATAACGCTCCACATTAGCGTCATGCACATGGCCGCGCGTCATTACTACCGCATAATCCTTAGCCGTCAGGCTGCAAACCTCCTGCAGCTTAGTAAAATCAACCTGCTGTACATGCTCCGCCTGCGGAAAGGCTGCTGCATCCGCAAACTCCGCCCTGTCATCCAGCACGATGCATTTAAACCCGAGATGACTCAAAAGCGGCACCAGCTCACGCGCAACATGACCTGCGCCAAAAACATAAACCGAACCGTCATAATCATACTGCTCCGCATAATAAGCGCAGCCATCTATATTGATTACACCTCTGCGACCTGCAAGCTGCAGGTCTTTTTTTATTTGCGGCAGTGCGTTGCCTTCACCCAAAGGCAGTAAAAACCACCAGGGAGCACGCTGCTTCATTGCACTAAGAGCTTTCTCTGCCAAATCCCCCGTTTCTTCACCCACAGGCAGGTAACAAAACTGCACCTGACAGATGCCGCCGCAGGCCATACCTGCTGCCGGAGAAAGGTCAAACGTTTTGACAAAGCTGCCGCCACCATTCTGCAGACGCTGCTGTGCCAGCTGCTGCGCCGCATATTCCATACCGCCGCCGCCGATGGTTCCGTAAAGCAACCCCTTTTCTCCGACCAGCATATAGGCGCCGCTGGTGCGCGGAGTAGAGCCTTCACTCTCAATCAAAGCAACAAGATAGCAAGGCCGTGAGCTCAAAGCCTGCGCTTGTATTTTTTGCATTAAATCCTTCATTTTTGTTTCTCCTGTGCATAACGGCAGACTAATTCCAGGACGCTGCCGGCAATGCAGCGCGCCTTATCCGAAATCGTAAAGCAGTTGGCCAGTTCTTCTTTACGTGGGTCGATATCGGCAATTTTAAAGCCTTCGGTAACAGCAAAGCCATCGCGAATCATGCCGCGAATCAGACCGGACAGTGTTGCCTTTACCGCCACCTGATTACTGCCGTCAGTAATAGTTGCAATAGTTTCGCCCTTTTCCACAATGCTGCCTATATCATGAACTACATGCAGAACGCCTGCGCAGGGTGCGTGCAGCACACGCTCCTTGCTGTAGCCTGCGATATTACCGGGTACGCCGCTGTTAGGTGCAGCACTGCCGCTGCGTATAATGCGTCCCAGATTATGGCCGCGCTTCGTTTCTACAATCACGTCAGCATCTGCGCCCACGCTGAAGCCAGGGCCTAAGACAATAACGAGCGGTGCCATTGCGCTGTTCGTCCCTAAATTGCGCTTAGCGATAATCGCATCAATCACAATATCAGGTGCAAACTCACGCACACTGTCCGCTGCTTCGTCAACCAGCACCGGCACTTCACCACGCTCCCACACAGAGTCTGCCTCAGGCAAAGTTTTTATCAGACGTGCGGTCAGACCTTCTACCTGAGCGCTGCCCTGATACACCGCCTCGCACAGCGCTACCTGTCGACGAATCGCCGCAGGCTTGGCACATTCCAGCACCAGCACCTTAAAGCCTGCGCCCCACAAGCGATGAATAACGCCTGTTGCCAGGTCACCGCCACCGCGTACAATAATCTTCAGCATTTATTATTCTCCCCTTTCACGAAGCCATATTCTTTGCTCATCTATCCCTGCACCCACTAACAGCCGAAGCATTTCTTCCTGCTGCGCTGCACTTATCAGATCACATTTATTCAGTACGATATAAAAACCGCGTGTGCCGACGTTTTTGCGTGCTCCCTGCTCTGAAAGCAGCAAAGCAGCCAGCATTTGTTCATCAATAACAGAATCTAAGCTACAGTTCAAAAGCTCTGCTGCCAGCTGCGGCCGCTGGCATACCTGCTGTAGCGAATTGCCCAAAGCATCCGTACCCGCAACAGCGAGCACAATATCACTTTCCGGCAAAAGCACCGGCTCATGTGCTGCAGGAGCCTTGCAGGGATGATGCTTGGAGCCGTCAGCCTCACACAAAATCACGTCTGCCTGCAGCTTCAGCTCTTCATATAAGAACTGCGGCGGCGCCGTCAGCTTACCGGTTGCAAGCTCCGGAGTGCCAATGACAGCGTAACGCTCCTGCTGCCACAGGCTGTGTACAGCTGCTGCGTCGGCAGCAAAGCTGCCATCCGCAGGATGCAGTATATGCGTACTTGTCAGCACCAGCACCCTGCATCCGCAGGCAGCCCACATAGCGGCCAGCTCATACATAACCGTTGTTTTGCCACCCCCGCCGACAAGGCAGATATTATGTTTCTTTCCGTCATTTACAAAATCAAAGGGACAATCAGCCATCTGCTTCACCTCCCACCAAATGCACTTATATTATAACACACTCACTAAAAAAAGGCCGTCGCTTGCCTGCGACAGCCTTCAATAACATTAGTCTTTATTTGCCTTGAGCAACAGCAGCGATAACTTCTTCAGTCAGATCCTTGCCACCAAATACAACAGCACTGGCATCAACTACATTAGCAATGCCATGAGCTTTTGCTACCTGGCCGATAGTTTTGCGGATTTTTTCGCGGATAGGATTCAGCAGGGATGCTTCCTTCTTATCTACCTGAGCGGATAATTTTTCGCCCAGCTCGCGTCTGCCCTTGTCGTCAAGTTTCGGAGCCTTTTCGTTGAATTCATTTTCAGCCTTTTGGCGCTCCAGATTGATAACGCTCATAGTAGTCTGAATATCAGGATAGCTGCGGAAAACACGTTCAACATTTACATATCCCAATTCTTCGGCAGCAAACGCGCTGGTTGCGCAAGCTAAAGCCATAACCAAAGCCATAATCAAAGTCAGTAAGCTCTTTTTCATTAAAACAGTAACCTCTCTTCTTAAGATTTTAATACTAATATTATCTTACACTATTTCCTATAGAAAAGCAAGCTGTTTATAATTGGCCGCTCTGCCACGTCCGTTTGCGCAACGGCGGTGCAGGATAAGCCTTGCGGCTTGTTTTGAGCCCCTGCCGCACAAGGCATTCCGCCAGCGCCACAGGTGCCACCGCCGGATCAACAACTGGAACACCCAGACGCTCACTGAGCGGGTGTGCCAAGCCTAAAAATGATAAGCAACCCAAAAGCAGTACCTGTACTCTGCCTGCCGCCAGCAAATGTTTGCCGGCTTCCGTAAGCAGGTCCAGAACACGCTCACGCTCTGCCCACAAATCGACACCGCGGGCCTCAATGCCACCAATTGCAGCAATGCGCGCAGGATCAACACCGCATTGAGCAACAAAAAGCTGCTTTTCCGCATAGCGTGTCGTATCTGCCAGCAAAAGCCCTGCCTGCCTGCCTACCAGCGGTGCCAGAAGACAGCTAGCCTGACCGCCGCCCACTACAGGTATACTTACCACCTCACGGCAGGCATCCACCGCAGGGTCACTGAAGCAGTAAATCACGACTGCGTCATAGCCTTCGCTCTCCGCACGCACAGCCATTTTGATAATTTCAGGTGCGGCAAGCGCAGCATCAAGAGCAGAATCAATTTCGATATGATTTTCAACAAGGCACTCCATGTGCAGCTCCACATCCGGACCTACATGCACACTGAGCAGATGACAGCGTGCTGCCATCTGCTCAGGAGTAACCCCAAAGTCAGGATTAATTATAAATATTTTCATCTGTATTTCCTTATACCAAAACAGAATTAAGGAATTTCTTCGCGCGTTCCGTTTTCGGATGATTAAACACTTCATCCGGCGTACCGCTTTCAATCAGATAGCCGCCATCCATGAAATAAACGGTATCCGAAACATCCTTAGCGAAGCCCATTTCATGGGTAACCAGAACCATTGTAATGCCGGTATTAGCAAGCTGCTTGATAACATCCAGTACCTCCTTGACCATTTCCGGATCAAGTGCGGAGGTAGGCTCGTCCAAAAGCAGTACCTTCGGCTCCATCGCCAAAGCACGCGCAATCGCTACACGTTGCTTCTGGCCTCCGCTCAAACGGCTGGGATATTCATTGGCTTTATCGGAAAGATTGACCTTAGCCAACAGCTTCATAGCCTTTTCCTTTGCCTCCTGCTTGGACAGACCGTTTACTACACGAGGAGCGTAGGTCATATTTTCCAGAACAGTCATATTAGCAAAAAGATTAAAATGCTGGAACACCATGCAGGCATTCTTGCGGATATCTTCAATTTTAATTTTGGAATTTACGATGTCCTTACCTTCGAATAAAATTGCTCCGCCGGTAGGCTGCTCCAACAGATTGATACAACGCAGAAGCGTAGATTTTCCTGAACCGGAAGAACCGATAATGGTCACAACCTCACCTTTTTTTATTGTCAGGGAAACATCCTTAAGAACCTCTAAATTACCAAAGCTTTTAGACAGGTGTTGAATCTCAATCACTGACGCGCACCTTCTTTTCTAACAAACCACCCAAAAAGTTCAGGGCCATAACCAAAACATAATAAACAGCAGCAGCTACGATAAAGGCTTCAAACGCACGGAAGGTTTTTGCCTGAATCAGATCCGCCCAACGCAGCGTATCGGCAACACCGATAACGGAAACAAGGCTGGAATCCTTCAGCAGCATAATGCTTTCGTTTACCAGTGAAGGCAATGCATTCTTAATAGCCTGCGGCAGAATAATATCCAGCAGGAAACGATGCTTAGGCACACCCAAGGACATTGCTCCCTCCCACTGACCTTTGTCGACAGCAAGAATACCGCCGCGCAGTGCCTCGGAAATATATGCGGCACTGTTCAGGCCGAAGGAAAGCACGCCTGCCTCCAAAGCAGAAATAGTATAGCTCGTCAGCTGCGGTGTCGCAAAGTAAATCAGCATCAGCTGTACCAAAAGCGGCGTACCGCGGAAGACAGAGATATAAACCTTCGCCAAGAAGGAAAGAACTCTGTTTTTGGACAGGGTTATCAGCGCCAGGATAAAGCCGCCGAAAAAGCCCATAATTGTAGAAAAGAAAGTAAATTTAAGTGTAATCCAGACAGCGGTTGCCAAAAGCGGTATATAAGGTTCCAGAACGGAAAAATCTAACATCTGCTAATTCACCTCTTACAGCTTAGCAATATCCAGCTTTGCAATTGCAGCTTCGTATTCTTTAGTGCCTTCTTCACCCAGATGAGCTACGAGAATTTTGTGCAGCTCGCCATTGGTGCGCATTTCCTTCAGGATTTCGTTGATTTTTTCAACATCCTTGGAATCCTTCGGCAGCGCAATAGCAAAGGTATCGTCTTTTACTACAGTTCCCTGCAGAACGTGCAGCTCCAGATCAGGATTTTGTTTTACGAAAACAGCAGCTTGGGAAGAATCAAACAGGCCTGCAGCCAGACGACCGTTTTTAATATCCTGAACAACCAGCGGAGTAGTATCCATTTCAACAACTTCGATACCGCCGACAGCCTTCAGCTCTTTAGCATAGGTAGTACCCATAGAAGCACCGGCTTTTTTACCCTTCAGTTTATCCATAGCGTCATAGCCTGCACCCTTTTTGCAGAGAATAGCCTTCATCGGGAAATAATAAGGCTTGGAGAAGGATACAACCTTTTCACGCTCGGAAGTAGGAGAAATTGCGGAGATAATAACATCAGCACGGCCACTTTGCAGAGTAGGAACCAGAGAAGCGAATTTCATATCGGTGAATTCGATTTTCTTGTTCATCTTCTTGGCAATGTAGTGAGCGATATCAATATCAACACCCTGGTAATCCTTGGTGCCTTCCTTTACGGATTCAAACGGCGGGAAGGTGGAGTTGATAGCAACAACCCACTTATCACCCTTGCCTGCATCAGCTGCAGCATCTTTTTTCTCGCCACCGCAGCCTACCAGCATCATAGCTAGCATTGCTGTTGCCAAGAAAGCAAAAATACTTTTCATTGTAAACTTTTTCATTAGAAAAACCCCTCTCAATTTTTAATATCTGTTTACTCCGTACATTTAATGAGTAAACTTGCTCATATAATGAATTATTATACCATAGAATCAACGACACTGCCAACAGATTTTTTTCAATCAGTAATGAACCTCAATATCATACCCCTTCTGCTTTAAAACATGTTGAGCGCAGGCTTCGTCAGTAGTAATCCAGGCTCCATTTTCTTTTGCATAATGAATAAATGAACGCAATGCACGAACATATCCCGGACGACCGATAAACTGCGGATGCATAACAAAGTTAATGATGCGGCCCTCGTCTGCCAAGCCGTCAAACTCATCCTGCCAAATCTGCACCATTTCGCGCCCGCTGCGTAGGTAATAATGCTCAGGATGCTGCAGAGTGTACATGTCATAGGAGGTATCATCAACAATTCCGTCCTTCGGCAGCTCAACGATAGGTATTTCCTTGCCGTCTATTTGCAGCAGGAAAGGCCCGTCATTGTTACGCCAGTTGGAGGAATAGATGCAACCGCGGTCCAGCCAGAGCTGCTTATGAAAATCATGCAAGATACCATCAGGCATACGCACACCTACGGGACGTTTACCGGTAAGGCTGCGGAAGATAGCATCAACCTTATCCATCAGCGCATTTTCTTCTTCATAGGTATCCTTTACTTCATGCAGATAACCGTGATAGCCGATTTCATGTCCCTGCGCTGCAATGTATTGAATGATTTCCGGATGAATCTCCGCAGTATAGGCAGTAGTGAAAAAGGTTGCCTTAAGACCTTCCTCCTCCAGCATCTTCAGGATGCGTGGCAAGCCCTGCTTCGTAGCATAAAGACCACGGGACATGTGCACCAGATGACGTTCATTGATATCGTTGCGTGTAAGCCACAGAGTTTCCGCATCGATATCAAAGGAAAGCAGTAAAGCAATGCGCTTATTATCAGGCCAGTTCCAGTTCATCATGCTTCGCCTCCTTCCGCACGTTTAGCATAAAACTCCTTTACGTAACGCGCTACATCTTCGCAGCTTGCAAGCCATGCGCCGTTCGCCTTCATATAGGCAATAAAGCGCTCCAGCATGCGCACGCGGCTGCTGCGGCCGATAAGCTGCGGATGCAGCTTGAGCACAAAAAGTTTGTCGCCCTCATTGGCAAGCTCGTCAAAATTATCCTTCCAGATATCGTAAACATAGTCCACCGGATAACTGCAGGTGATAGTAGCTTCATCAGCATAGGAAAAATAGAACCAGGAGAAATCATCCAGCGTAGGCTCAGTAGGAAGCTCCACAAGCGGGTAGTCCTCATGCACATACGCCCAGTCGCAATCCTTAAGTGTAGAACCGTATAAATATCCACGTTCAGCCATCAGCTGCATTGCACAGTTAGGCAATAAATCCAGCGGACCGCGATAGCCGACAACCTTGCGGCCGCTTATTTTTTCCAGAAGCGCCTCACTCTTGGCCATATTCTCTCTTTCCTCATCAGCAGGCATATCTACAGAGGCTTCGTGCAGATAGCCGTGATATGCAAGTTCATGTCCTGCATCCGCTATTTGCTGAACTTTATCTGCATAAAGCTCCGCAATGCGGCCGGGAACAAAAAAGGTAGTTTTGAGCTGTTGCCGTTCAAGCATATCCAGACAACGCTTCAAGCCCTCATCAGGACCATATTGACCTCTGCTTGTATCGGAAAAGCCGATTGTTCGCTTGCCGATTACAGATTTACGCAGCAGCTCCGCATCAAAATCAAAGGTAACCATCACGGCGATACGCTTGCCGTCAGGCCAAACCATACCGTCACCATTTTTTAAAGTAAACATTCTTGCCTCCTTGATAATTATTCAAACTTATTCAGTGAAATGAATCCATATTCTTGATAACTATTTAATTATGTCACTATAAGCAGATAAATGTCAACTCATATAATTAAAAACGCAGGCCTTTCGACCTGCGTTCACTTCGTTTTGCTGATGTAAGGTATTGGTGGGCCCAGTAGGGTTCGAACCTACGACCAGCCGGTTATGAGCCGGCGGCTCTACCACTGAGCTATAGGCCCATGCAAACTACCAAACAGTATTATTTTATAATAGATATAGTTGTTTGTCAACTATTATTCCAAGAAGTCCTTCAGCTTTTTGCTGCGGCTGGGATGACGCAGCTTGCGCAATGCCTTAGCCTCAATCTGACGGATACGCTCACGGGTAACGCCAAAATGCTGGCCAACCTCTTCCAAAGTACGGCTACGGCCGTCCTCTAGGCCAAAGCGCAGCTCCAATACCCGTTTTTCACGGATAGTAAGCGTTTCCAGAACCTCCTCCAGCTGCTCACGCAGCAGAGTAAAGGAAGCAGCGTCGGCAGGTGCCGGTGCATCGTGGTCCTCAATGAAATCGCCCAGATGCGAATCCTCTTCCTCACCGATAGGAGTTTCCAGAGAAACAGGCTCCTGCGCAATTTTCATAATCTCGCGCACTCTGTCAACAGAGGTATCCATTTCCTTGGCAATTTCCTCCGGCAAAGGCTCACGGCCAAGCTCCTGCAGCAGCTGACGGGAAACACGGATGAGCTTGTTAATGGTTTCCACCATATGTACGGGAATACGGATAGTACGTGCCTGATCGGCAATCGCACGGGTAATCGCCTGACGAATCCACCATGTAGCATAGGTACTAAATTTAAAGCCCTTGTTATAATCGAATTTATCTACAGCCTTAATCAGGCCCAGGTTGCCCTCCTGAATCAAATCTAGGAACAGCATACCGCGACCGACATAACGCTTGGCAATACTTACTACCAGACGCAGGTTGGCTTCGGACAAGCATTGCTTAGCTTCGTCACCCTGATGCGCAACTGCTTTCAACAGCTTTTCGAAATCCTCATCCAGATTGCAGTAGGCTTCAACAACAGCGGAATCCTTTTCTCTGCCGTCACTCATACGCTCTCTGAGCTCATTGAGTATCGCCTTAATCTGGTACAGCTTATGATCATCTATATCGCTTGTTTCACGCGTTACTACGAACTGCTCACAGCCCGGAATCAGACATCTTTGTTCTGCCATCAGGCGCTGCAGATGCAGACGCTCGTCCTTGGTAAATTCAAAAATCAGGTCCTCGTAATCGTCAACAGTATAAGGCTGACCTACGCTCTGACGCTTTTTAATCATCTGAGCTACACGGAAAACAGAACGCATATTGGTAATCTGCCATTCCTCTTTCAGGCTCTCGCGCAGCTTTTCAACCAATGCGCTGCCGCTGTCCTCAGCAGTAAAAGCAGGCTCCTCCAGCTCAATCATTCTGCCGCGCTGAATACGCTCTGCCTGACGGCCCTTATCCATGCGCTTAGCGAGCTTAACCTCATCCTCACCTATAAGCAGCGGTACTCTGCCGATTTCCTTAAGGTACATGCGTACAGGATCGTCAATGCTGATGCCTTCGGGAACGCTCATATTTTCCAGCTCGCTGCTGCTGGGCTCATCATTATCTTCGTCGTTTCCTACCAAAGGCAGTATATCTTCGTCGGAGGCATTGTCATCATCAACAAGCTCCAGACCTTTACGTGTAATAACCTCATAGATATGCTCAACATCTTCGGGCGTAATATCTTCCAAAGTATTGGTGAGGTTCATTACATCGCCATAGGTGAGAACACCCTTATTAGCCTTACCCTTACGGATAAGCTCATCAATTTGCTCCTGCGTTATTTTAGTAGCTGCAGCCATGGTGTCCCCTCCTTCCTTATTTATTTTGGTTTCCATAGAGTTTTTTGATTTCATTCTTTATCCTTTGACTTTCCATTAATTCACTGAGAAAGCGCTCATCTGCCGATCTTTCGTATTCATCCGCCAGCAGACGATGCTTTTCATATTCTTTTTCCAGACGAAGCCGCTGCATCTGCCTGAGGCAGTCCTGCATAAGCTTATCCATATCTCCCTCCGGAAGCTGATGTGCCAAAATACGTGCCAGCGCTGTCTGCGCCGCATCGTCCAGGACATTATTCAGCTTATCCGTTGTATAAGCGGTGCCAAGCTCGCACAACCTGTCAAACAGCTGTGCCAGCACAGCATCTTCAAAGCCTGTTTCCTTTACCTCCGCACGGCATTCGTCACACAGCTGCGGCTGCTCCAAAAGCAATCTCAGAAGCAGTTCCTCCGCCTGCTGACCGATACCGGCGCTTTTTTCCTCTGGAATCACCGTCGGCTGCCCAGTCTGCTGTCTGCCGCCTCTGCGTGCTGCCTTGCGGTATTCTTCCGCAATCAGGCCTTCATCAATAGTCAGCCGCTGTGCCAGCCTTCGGATATGCTCCGACGCTTCAATTTCATTTTGACATTCTAATAGGAATGGTAGTATATTCGACACAGCCTCTACTTTTCCTGCTAAATTAGCAATATTATTTTGCAGGATAGTTTCATCTATTTGAAAATCAATACCATTCTGCGCCGCCGCCAGCACCTGTGCAAAAGCAGCGCTGCCATGCTGACGTACATATTCATCGGGATCCTTACCGTCAGGTACACCTGCTATGCGTACCTTCAAGCCTGCTTCCCGGGCAATGCTCACGGCACGCACCGAAGCCTTGCGGCCTGCGCTGTCGCTGTCATAGCAGAAGATTACTTCATCCGCCAGACGCTGCAAAAGCTTAGCCTGCTCCTGGGAAAAGGCCGTTCCCATAGATGCTACAACATTATCAAAGCCTGCCGCATGCAGGCTGATAGCATCCATATAACCCTCGACAACTACAGCCCGACCGCTTTTGCGGATAGCCTTCAAGGCTATATCCAGACCAAAAAGCAGCCTGCGCTTATTAAACCACTGCGTTTCCGCTGTATTCAGATATTTAGGCGTGCTGTTGTCCAGCACTCTGCCGCCAAAGCCGACTATACGTCCGCGCGCATCGCGGATAGGAATAATCACACGGTTGCGGAACTTGTCATAATAGCTGTCGCGCCCACGGGCCGCCAGTCCGGCAGCCTCCAGCACCTGCGGCTGACAGCCGCGCTTAGCAAGAGAGCTGACAAGCGCGGTAAAATTATTCAGCGCATAGCCTATGCCAAAGCCGGCAATAATTTCTTTGCCGATTCCGCGCCCTGCAAGATAAGCCAGGGCAGGTTCACCGTAAGCAGTTTTTGTAAGACAGGCCTGAAAAAATTTTGACGCCAGTTCATTAGCACTATAAATGCTGTCCCTTTGTTTCTCGCGCGCAATTTCGGCGGCCGTCTTCTGCTTTTCCGGTATCGGAATACCGTATCTGCCGGCCAACAGCTTTAATGCATCCATAAAGCTGCAGTTTTCGATTTTCATAATAAACTTAAAAATATCTCCGCCCTCATGGCAGCCAAAGCAATAAAACATGCTCTTGCCGGGGTTCACCGAAAAGGACGGTGTTTTTTCTCCGTGAAACGGGCAACAGCCCCAATAGTTCTGGCCTCTTTTTTTCAGCGGCACGTAACCGGAGATTATTTCTACCATATCGGCTGTGCTGCGCACCTGCTCTTTAAAGTTTTCAAAATCTCCGTTCATTACCCTCTCTGCCTCCAACTACTATATCACACATACTCTATATTCAATATATAAAGGAAAAATCCTCTTTTTTTCTAAAAAAATCTTTTTTAACGCTTGCGCCGATTCTCTAAAAATACTATAATAAAGAGTACACTTAAAATTTCTCCTGTTTTTCATGCTACAAGAGGTGATTTATTCATGAAGAAATTACTTTTAATATTAACTATGCTTGTTATGATGCTGCCTTCTATGTGCTTTGCCGATCCGGTAATCAAGAGTGACAGCCGTACCTTTAACCCGCTCACCGGTGTATATGACCTGCAGGGAAATGTTTTTGTACAGTTCCCGGCACATGATACTACCTTAACTATTACAGGCGATGCCACCAAGGTGCTTCTTTATGCTATGGAGGTTCACGGCCAGGGCAATATTCATCTGAGCTTCGGCGATATGAGCTTTGCCTGCGATAAGGTAGATGTATATCATTCCGACAGAACTGCCTATGTAAACGGCAATCTTGTTTTCAATGATAACAGCAATAAAATTACCGCAGACAGCGGCAGCTACTGCTGGAAGACTAAAATTGCAGCCTTCCATGGCAATGTAACGGTCAACGGTCAACCGCATGATGGTGATGTAGCCTATAACGTTATGGAAAAACAAATTACAGCACAATAAATTCTGTACAGACAAAAAATCAGCCCATGTTTTACGCTAAGTAAGGCATGGGTTTTTCTGTTGAAAAAACAGGCTGCCGAAACATCCGACAGCCTGCGTAAACTTAAAAATATTCGTTATTATAGGTGCGGCATTTAGGGAAAAGCTCATCGAGCAGCTGCAGCTTCCGCACGTCGCTGCATTTAATACGCCCTGCTTCCCACAGCTCCGTAGCGCTGAACGCACCGAAATAAAGCTGGGTAAAGGTGCCCATGTCCATGGTAACCTCCTCCTGCTCCAGCGTGCTAACTGCCTCCAGCTTGCCCGGTGACGTGCGTAGCTGCAGCAGATGATTATTACGCTCAATCATCTTATCCGTAAGCAGCATGACAACGCTGCCGCTGCTCATATCTTTTGCTACCGGCAGCTTGGCGAGCGCCAAACGCGCATCAAGACAGCGCGCCATCATAAACGGCTGCAGTCTGCCTGTAAGCGCCTGGTCCGCAAAGCTAAGATATGTTTTATCCCAAGGCTCCGCCAACCAGCAAAACTCCTGCGCTTCGCTTCTGTGTCCTGCGGCATATTGCAGCAGACGGTTCTTCGCCGCAGCATCCTGCGCCAACAGCTCATGCACGTTGAACGTGCCGTCAGTCAGTGAGTAAAGCATATAGCCAACTGCTTTCCCCCCGCGATAGACAACAGCGCACAACACGTTTTCCTGCGTAACTACAGACAACAGCTTGCGCCATTGAAAAGCAGTGCGCTGCGGCACGCCGTTCCATGCCGCGGTAACGCTTGCGTAAATATCTGCCAAAGGATTGCAAGACTGCATTTCTGCATCTTCCTCCTTTAAAGACTGCAGCAAGGAAACTAAGTCCAGACGTTCTACCGACAGGTCATCACCAATTGCAGGAATTTGCAGCTTTGCCAAAGGCATTTTATATTCATGACGATAATAGCAGTAAGCAAATTCATACGGCAGATAAATACCGGCACTTATAGGCATCAGCGTCACAAAGGGGAAGCCCTGCGAACGCAGCACCTCAAAGGCAGTTTCCAAAAGCGGACGCAGCAGGTGCTGTCCCCGTGCTTCCGGAGCGGTGGCAATGCCCACAAGATACGGCACCAGCATCTCCTGCCCGCGCAAATGCAGCATATAAGGATTTACATGCAGCATCGTGCGCAGCTTTTCTTCCTCGCCAGCCTTGTCAAAGCCACCGATAACCATATTGTCCTTGCCGCAGTACTGCTCAAAATAGTACTGAAAGAAAGGCTCCGTCTTTTTTTCAAAGCAGTAATCCCAAAGCTCTTCTGCCTGATACATACGCTCCTTGCTCAAGACACGGTAAATCATAAGCTACCTCACCCAATAATTACATTATATTTTTTCACCATAAATTCCGGATGCAGCGCCATTTTTGCCTCACGCAGACCGGGATGTCCCATATCCTCCTCACGGTTGAGATATTTTACATCCGTCCAGGCATGAGCGGCGAACTCCTTGGTAATAGCAGTATACAAGCCGCGTACATCATGACGCGCCTTTTCTACATGCAGCACCGCTGTATCGTCGTTAATCTTCTTGCCAAAGCTGAAGGCCTGAATTTTACCGTCGAAACGGATTGCACCGCCGCGCAGCTCCAGCTGTTCAAAGCTCAGAAAGGCCTCCTGGATAGCATATTTTTCGCACAGCAGCGAAGGATCCTCCGCCATATGCTCATCGCACCAGCGCTCGCCGAAGTTCAGGCATTCCATCATATTATCCATAGTAATCGGCTCATAAACGAAATCCGGATGCGCCTTGACAAAAGCATTGTAGTGATTCTTCTGCCCGTGCAGCTTGCGGCCGGAAAGCGTTGCCAGCTTTTCCTGCAGATATACATAATCCCAGTTATCGCGGTCTTCTTCATATGTCAGACCCGGCATCACGCGCTCAAAGCGCTCCTTGGTAAAATCATAGATACCATGCATTTCAAACGGTTTGCCCTGATGCTCCTCCTTCAGCTCCTGCATCAGACGCGGCAAATCCTCATCGCGTCCGCCAAAAGGCTGAATGTAAAAATCAACGTTGTTGCGTTTAACCTTCAGCAACAGGAAATCGTGCGCTACGCACCAATAAATATGATAGCAGTCACGCCATACAAAAAGATTGGAAAAAGCACATTCGCTGCCATTTTGATGTGATTTTGATATATAGCTTTCAAACAAAGGCTTTTCCGCCAATGTTACAGGTTTAAATTCTAAAATACTGATAACCCCCTAAAAAACTCATTACTGCTTGTATATTATAGCATATGAAATATAGCTTGCGGCACTGCATTGGCATTTTTAACATTAACTTCACAAAATAAATAACTACTATCCATTGCCTATATTATCATATACTGTTTCAGCTTTTCTGTAAAGTATGCACAAAAAGTGCTTCAGTTACCAAAAGGTTACTGAGTAAAGCCGAAGCATTAAACAAAATAACCGCACAGCTTTTACACCGGCGGTTATCTTAGCTATCGAATACTTCGACACGCATAAACTCGTTATATTATTCCAAAGTCCTGCTTAATTAAACTGACGCAGGCGCTTTTTGACCTGCTTGGCCAGCAAAATACCGGCAACAGCCGTCAGCAGCTGCGGCACGCTCATCGCAAACATAACCGTCTTGCGCAGCGCAGGATTCGGCAGCGCCAAGAAGCTCAGCGCAGCCCAGGCTGCCAGCAACATAACACAGGCCTTCGCCACAGGCGGCATTAATAAAGACAGCTTGCGTCTGCCCTTAAACTGACGCACAAGCAGCACAAAGATAAAATTGCCCAGCCAGATTACAGGAATCAGAAACGGCAGCAGCACCTGCCCCTGCACGTAAGCAGTCAGCGGCAGCAAAAACACCAGCAAAAGGGCTGTTTTCAGGCCGCCCACCTGCAGCGTGAGCACCAGCATCATGTGCACCAGAGTACCGATGATAAACGTAGAAAGCAGCTGCGGCATCGGCAGCACTAAACGCAGCGATTGCAGCGCCAACGCCAAAGCCACCAATAACGCTCCCCGCACCAGCCTGCTGTTATTCATGCTTAGCAGGGCATTCTTTAGCTACAAATGCCATATATGCATCCTGCAGCTTTTGTGTCAGCTCGCCAACCTTACCATCAGCAACAAAGCTGCGGTCGATTTTGGTAACAGGCATAAATTCGCAGCGCGGTCCGCAGAGGAAGGCTTCGTCTGCTTTAAGGGCGAAGTCCTTATCGAAGGCTCTTTCGATAATCTGCAGGTCCAGATCTTTGGACAGGCGTTCCATCAGCAGACGGCGGGTAATGTTTTTATGGATAAAGTTGTTTTCGGGATGAGTCCACAGAATGCCGTCCTTATAAATAAAGAAGCTTGCTTCCGTGCTTTCGGTAATTTTGCCGTCGCGTACAAACAGAGAGTCAAAAGCGTTGCCGATAACAGCCTTCTGTTTAGCCATTACCTCCGGCAGACGGTTCAGAGTATTGATATCGCAGCGTGCCCAGCGTACGTCCTCAACAGTGATAACATTTACGCCCTTAGCACGTTTCTCAGCAAGTGCCTCGCGGTCAACCGGTACAGCATACATGGTCAGATGCGGAATGCTCTGCTCCGGATAGGACAGAGCATAAGCACCGCTGCCACGGGTTACCTGCGTATAGATCTCGCAGTCCTTCAGACCGGTTGCGGCCAGCAAGCTTTCATGGAACTCTACCAGCTCTTCAATCATATAAACGCCGGGGATTTTTACAGCGATTACGGAATCGAATAAATTGTTCATATGCGGCAGCAAAGCAAAGCAACGGCCGTTATAAACCGGTACAATTTCAAAAACGCCATCGCCAAAGTTATGGCCGCGGTCGTTGACGTCAATAAACGCTTCAGCTTCCGGCATAATCTCGCCATCTACCAAAACTAATTTTTCTTGTTGATTTTCGTTCATCTTTATTCCTCCAAATGCGATTGTCACAATAAATTAACATAATAAAGCATTATTTATGCAATAATTCCAGTCAAAAATATTGTATAATATATATTGAGATTATTTGTTTTGCAGTCTGCAGGGCTTGTAAAAAGCTAATGACTACATCGCAATTATTATACACCATTTAAAGCCATTTTGGCAAAAAATATCGCAAAGGAGATTCCCATGACTCATCTGCCTACTATTATTAATGATTTAGCAATGATTTTGCTTGTAGCCGGCGTCACGACTATTCTTTTCAAGAAAATTAATCAGCCGTTGGTGCTTGGCTACATTGTTGCCGGCTTCATCACCGGTCCGCACTTCAATTTCTTCCCGACGATTACCGATAAAGCCAACGTCCACGCCTGGTCCGAAATCGGTGTTATCTTCCTGCTGTTCGCGCTGGGACTGGAGTTCAGCTTTTACAAGCTGAAAAGCGTAGGCAGTACAGCCTTCATCGCCACCGCGGTAGAAATCGGCGGCATGCTGGCCGTTGGCTACTTCGCCGGTACGCTGCTCGGCTGGAATCATATGGACAGTCTTTTCCTGGGCGGTATGCTTTCTATGTCCTCCACTACGATTATCATTAAAGCCTTTGACGACTTAAAGCTCAGGGCGCAGCGCTTTACGGAAATAGTTTTCGGCGTACTGATTATCGAGGATATCGCCGGCATCGTGATGATGGTGCTGCTGGCAACCATGGCCGTAGCCAGCGCCGACGTTTCCACGATGGAGCTGCTGCTCAGCATCGGCCGTCTGATTTTCTTCCTCGTTTTATGGTTTGTTCTGGGTATGTATCTTGTCCCCAGCTTCTTTAAATGGGCCAAGCAGCTGATGAACGAAGAAACTCTGGTAGTTGTTTCCATCGGCCTGTGCCTCGGTATGGTAGTGCTGGCAACTCAGCTCGGCTTCTCCTCCGCTTTGGGTGCCTTCATCATGGGCTCTTTGATTGCCGAAGCACCTAACGCAGAAAAAATCGAGCACCTTGTTGCTCCTATCAAGGATTTGTTCGGCGCCGTCTTTTTCGTATCCGTCGGCATGATGGTAGATCCCGCTATCCTGCTGGAGCAGGCACTGCCTATTTTCGTGCTGGTAGTAGCAACAATTATCGGCAAGCTGATTTTCTCCACCGGCGGCGTGCTGGCCTCCGGCCAAAGCCTCAACACCTCTGTACACTGCGGCTTCAGCCTGGCACAGATTGGTGAGTTCTCCTTTATTATCGCTTCTTTGGGCATGAGCCTTGGCGTAATCAGCAGCTTTTTATATCCGATTATCGTAGCGGTATCCGTAATCACTACCTTTACCACACCCTTCTGCATCATGGCAGCCGAGCCCTTTTACCAGCTGGTGCTGAAGCTGTTGCCGCCTCAGGCCAAAAGCTGGCTTGACCGTTACACCGGCACCAATACCGATGATGACAAGGATCAGGACTGGAAGAATTTGCTGACAGGTTACACCATGCGTATGCTGATTTTCACCACTCTGCTGGCAGCTATCGCTTTGGGTGCGGAATATTACCTGCTGCCCTATTTGGGCAACACCTTAAAGCTGCCGTACAGCAGACTGCTGACCGCAGCAGCCACCTTTATCATCATGTCGCCGATTTTGCGCGCTGTGCTCGTCAACCGCGCCGGTAATGGTGATTTGTTCTCCAAGCTCTGGTTTAAAAAGCGTGCTAACCATCTGCCGCTGATGTTCCTGGTATTCGGCAAGCTGCTTGTAGCATCTGCTTCGCTGTACTTCATCTTCCACACTCTGTTGAATCTGCACGGCTTCCTGGCCTGCGTTTCTGTCCTGCTGGCAGCGTACTTCATCTCCTCCTCCGACTGGCTGATGAGCGAATATCTGCGCATCGAATCACGCTTTTTGGTAAACCTAAACGAAAAGCACATGCGCAAGCATCGTGAAAGTGCTCCCGATGACAGCCGTACCTGGTTCGACGAGGATTTGCAGCTAGTTTATTACGATTTGCAAAACGACTCCTCTATAATCGGCACAACTCTGCGCAGTCTTGGTTTCCGTGAAAGCTATGGCTGCAACGTTCTGCAGCTTTTGGGCAGCAACCGCACTGTTGATATGCCCGGCGGTGAGCAGATAGTAGAAAAGGGTGACAAGCTGCTGCTTATCGGTACCAGCAGCCAGCTGCAGGTTTTTGCTGCTGCCGTAAGACAGCGTAGCTTAGGCCTGGAGCGCTGCGACCTGCCGCAAAGCCTGCGTGAATTCATGCTGGATAACCACCAGAATAAACCGGAGCAGCAATTCCTCTCACTGGCTATTACTATCGACAAGCATTCGCCTATTTTGGGAACCTCACTGAAGGCTGCGGATTTGCGCAACAAATGGAGCTGCCTCGTTGTCGGTCTGGAGCGTGGCGCCTTTACGATTACTAATCCCCACGTTTCACTTGTTTTCGAAGAAAACGACCTGCTCTGGGTATTGGGCAAGCAAAAGATGATGAACACGTTAATCAGAGAAGAAATTTTGTAATATCTGCTTTCTAACGCTTCTTCCGTTACGTTACCTTATAAGAGTTATCAGGTACGCTATCTGATGCGTTTATCTATACGTCCCTATTAAGCCGCTGCTTTTCGCAGCGGCTTTTTTCATGCGATTATCCCGCGCAGCTGCAAGGCCTTCACTGCGTCCTCCATCGTCTGCATGCCGTAGCGCGCGCCGGTCTGCAAATAAGACTGCAGTTGGTGCGTACGCCCCTCACGAATAAGATTGCGCATGGCAGGCGTTGCAACGAGCACCTCAAAGGCCGCCGCTCTGCCTGCTCTGTCGCAGCGCGGCAGCAGCCTTTGGCAGCAAATTCCCAGCAGGCAGTCAGCCAGCTGCGTACACACATGCTGTCTGTCCGGCAGCACATCAAGGATGCGGTTCACCGTACCTGCAGCATCCTGAGTGTGCAGCGTTGCCAAAACCAGATGACCTGTTTCCGCCGCCGTCAGCGCTATACCTATTGTTTCCGCATCTCTCAGCTCACCTACTAAAATAACATCCGGGTCCTGCCTGAGCGCACTGCGCAGACCGCTGGCAAAGCTCCTTGTATCACGCCCCACCTCCCGCTGGTTAATCAGTGCCAGGCCCGCAGGATAAACATATTCTATCGGGTCCTCCAGCGTCAGCACGTGTACAGCGCGCGTTTGATTTATCTGCTGTACCAACGCGGCAAGCGTTGTGCTTTTACCGCTGCCGGTAGCACCGGTGACAAGCAGCAGACCGCTGCTGCTCTCGGCAAGCTGACTGATAATTTGCGGCAGGCCAAGACTGTTGCAGTCAGGAATATTCTTTGGCAGCAGACGAATCGCCGCCGCATAACCGTTGCCAAGACGGTAAATATTGAGCCGGCAGCGCTCCTGCGTACTGTCACTAAAAGCTGTATCAATCTCACCTGTCTGCAGCAGCTGCCGCTTTTCCTGTTCCGGCAGCAAGGCAAGCAACGCCTGCTCCAGCTTTTCCCGGGAAATAATTTCGTTTTGCAAAGGCTGCAGGCTGCCATCTACGCGCACCATCGGCATTCCCTCAGGTGTAAGATGGAGGTCACTGGCTCCCATACTTTTTGCCTGCAGCAGCAGCTTATCAAGCATTATCAGCCTCCCCGGTGATACCGACGCGCCACAATTCTTCAACCGTAGTTGCCCCCTGCAGCACCTTATCAACTGCATCAGCATACAGACTGCACCAGCCCTGCTTACGTGCCTCCCGCAAAAGCTCTGCTTCATCGGCGCCGTTTACCAAGAGCTGCTGCATACGTTTATCAAACACAATCAGCTCATGCAATGCCAGACGCCCTCTGTAGCCTGTGCCGTGACAATGCTCACAGCCGTGAGCCTGCACCACTTGCAGCCTTTCATCCGCTCTGCGCCCCAGATACTGCAGCTCCGCTGCAGTTGCGAAGCGCCGCTCGCCGCAATGACGGCACGGACAGCGCAGCAAACGCTGTGCCAGCACACCGCGCAACCCGGCAGCCAGCAGATAATCAGCAATTCCCATATCAAGCAGACGGTACACAGCGCCGATGGCATCATTTGTGTGCAATGTGCTCAAAACCAAATGACCTGTCAGCGCTGCATGTACCGCCATCGCCGCCGTTTCTTCATCTCTGACTTCACCCAGCATGATAACATCCGGATCCTGACGCACAACAGAACGCAGTCCTGCGGCAAAGGTAAGTCCGCTCCTGCGGTTGACCGCCACCTGATTAATCCCCGCCAGCTTATATTCCACCGGGTCCTCCAGCGTTATAATATTGCCGGCCGCAGCATCAAGCTCCTGCAGCGTGGCATATAGCGTCGTTGTTTTACCGCTGCCAGTAGGTCCTGTCAAAAGCACCAAGCCGTTTGGCTGATGAAAAAGCTGACGGTAACGCTGCAAATTACTTTCGCTGAACTGCAGCTGCTCCAGCTGCAGCAGATTATCCTGACGCTGCAGAAAGCGTATAGCCAGCTTTTCACCGTTCACCGTAGGCAGGCTGGCTAGGCGCAAATCCACCTCGCTGCCTTCATGCTCCAGCAAAAGACGCCCATCCTGCGGCACTCTTTTTTCGGCAATATCCATACCGCTCCACACCTTCAGCTGCGTCAGCAGCGTGCTTTGCTGCGTACGCGGCAGCACACACAGCTGTTGCAGCAGGCCGTCAACCCGGATGCGCACACGCACTCCCTGTCCGTCAGGCTCGATATGCATGTCACTGGCACCCTGAGCCAATGCAAGATGCAGCAAATTCTCTGCCAGCTTATTATTACGCAAAACTTCCATTGCACCACCTCATTTTTTATGTGTTGCATTCATTGTAGCATAAAAAAAGCGAAATGCAATACAATAATTTAAAATTTTCTCTATTTTCTAAATTTTCACTTGAAATTATTCTCTGCTTGCGCTAAAATAAAAAATGAAATTTACTATGCAATGCTTGTTGTCGTCATCTTAACGGATAACACTGAAAGGAGCCATTATGCTAAAACGATTTTTCCCGTTAATACTCAGCAGTCTGCTGCTTGCCTTAGCTCTGCCCTGCAACGCTCAAAATAAGCTCACCAATCCCTTTTTGCCTTCCCCCGCCAACATCGGCCAAACTGTTGCAGTAAACATTCCCGCACTACCGCAGCCCGTCAGCGAACACCTGGCCTGCTATTCTCTGAGCTACGCCCGCGCCAAGGACGTGCAGGAAGCGTTGACGCCACATTTCGGCACCAAGCTGGGGCTGGATACTATCACCAACAGCCTCATCCTTTTGGGAGATGAGCAAAGCCACGCACGCTTAAGGCAGCTGCTGCAAAAGCTGGATGTAGCAACAAGACAGGTAACACTGGAAGCCAAAATCATTGCCGTCAGCCGCGAGGACAGTAAAAACCTGGGCGTGCGCTGGGACTGGGACACTATTCCCCAACGCAAACAGGAAACGAACGACAGTAACAGTGACAGCAGCAATTATGACGGCAGCTTTAAATTCTGGCGTGGGTTTGCCTTCCGTTTCAACGCTACGCTTAATGCCCTCATTAGCAACGGTAAAGCGCGCATTTTGGCAACACCGCGCATCATCACCATCCCCGGCAAGGAGGCCAGCATTTTCATCGGTGACCACATCCCTGTGCAGACAGAAAAGCATGACAGCAGCGGCAGCTATACGGTAACGGAATATCTGGATGCCGGCATCAAGCTGCAATATGCGCCTATCATCAGTGAAGATGGTAAAATGGTTACTGCCAGTGTCCACACTGAGGTGAGTACGCCTGTACTAATCAGCGAGCTGAAAAATTACCGCATCACCAGTCGTACTGCTGATACCAACGTGCGCATGTACAGCGGCGAAACGCTGGTTATCGGCGGATTGATAAGCGAGGAACAGCAGCGTACTATGCAGAAGGTGCCCTTTTTGAGCAAAATTCCTCTGTTAGGCGGGCTGTTTAAAAACCGTTCGCGTTCGCACAGCAAGACGGAGGTTTTGCTGCTTTTAACGCCGCACATTACGGAAGCAGGCGCTTCATCGGCGATTTATAATGAGAGGCTGATGAAGGAGGAAGGAAAGTAGCAGGTAAATACGTTGGATGCTTACAACCTGTTTTCGCTGTAATCTGTATTTTGTCAACCACCATTCCTCAAAAAGAGCGAGTAAACTCCATGTCGTTCTCACATGGAGTTAAGCCTGCAGATAGTAACTCCAGATGCTAGTGGAAAAGAGTATATCTGTAACCAGAAATCCAAAAAAAATGATTAAGGCTATTTGTTTACCCACTAATGTTGATGAAAAGCCGAATTTTTCCATCTGCTTCACCATCATTCTAAATTATGTAACTCACGATTATGTTACTTATGAGTATGTTACTTACGAGTAACATTATTTGGAATAGAGAAAATTGCAAGGGGTGAACTTTTAAATTTAAAACTTGCGCACGTGATAATGGTTAATTTTTTCTGCACACTTTCGTATTAAAGCACTTAATACAACTTCAAACTTCTTT
>ENA-UPWO01000283-UPWO01000283.1-human-gut-metagenome-genome-assembly--contig:-NODE-283-length-34304-cov-20.620066_pt1 | contig 34304 bp, 24 predicted proteins | sample MGYA00250056_ERZ773388 | MGnify/ENA primary metagenome ERZ773388 (study PRJEB29103, sample SAMN06112004) | human gut metagenome | biome: human gut; feature: ankylosing spondylitis patient; material...
CATCAACATAGGAATCGAGTATTCCTACCGGGGGTGTTTTTTCTTTTTGGTTTCCGGCGCTTCCGCTTTCATACTAACCGGATCCTTCAGTGCCCGGACCTGATCCTCAGCACTGAGTCATCCTGAAGCAAGGGCCGGGGGGCTCCGAAAGGAGCCCCCCGGCCTTTTTCATGTCCGCCGTTTTCGTGCGCCTTTCCCTTCCCTTTCATCAACGACAAGCTTCGCGATTCGGGACCGCGCCGCCATCCGACAAAGCACCCGCTCAAAAGAAAGACCGCCATGCGTGAAGCAGGACGGTCTTGTCGTCTGGTGCCCTCAAGAGAGGGGATCCACTTGTCAGCGGACGATCAGGAGCGGCACGTCACACTCGCTCGCAACCGTCATCGTGACGGAGCCGAGCAGCGTGGCGGAGACGGAACTGTAGCCGTGGGAGCCCATGACGATCATGTCGTAGTTCTCTTCCTCGGCGTGTTCGGCGATGACGTCACCCACGTCGCCGTAGAGCGTCTTGGTCGAGACGTTCATGCCGGCGCGCGTGAGAATGGACTCGACCTCGTTGGCGATCGTGCCCGTTTCGGCAAAGCCGTTGGCCTGTTCGTCCTCAGCGCTCTTCTGAACGTGGATCAGCGTGAAGGACGTGCCCTGTTCGAAGAGGTCGACATGCTCCGTGAAGAAGCCCTGGACGCGAAGCGACTGGTCGGACTCATCAAGGCAGATCGCGATGCGCTTCAAGGACTCGGAAGTCGGCATGCGTTCGCGGATGAGCAGAATGGGACGATGAGAGTGCGCCACGACGTCGTTCGAGACGGAGCCGAAGAGCAGGCTGTCAAGCGGGCCCTTGCCGTGCGTGCCCATCACGACCATGTCGGCCGAAAGCTTGTCGCCGGCGGAAACAATGGTCTGGACGGGAGAGCCGACGCCGTAGTCGAGCGTCACGCTGGCGGGAAGCGTGCCGCAGCGGTCAATGATGGAGTCGAAGACGGTCTTCGCCTCCTCGCGGTAGAACTCGTCAAGGGTGTCAGGGTCCGTCGCAAAGCGGATGCGGTCCGAAGCGGGCTCCTGCGCGTAGAAAATGTGGATCTCGGGATCCTTGCCGAAGAGAGCGGGCTTGCCCGTCGCCCAGAAGGCGGCGTTCTTGCTGCATTCGGACGCGTCGATGGGAATAAGAATCTTCATTTTTTGGTCCTCCTCAGAGGTGCTCCTCGACGCAGGGTCCGTCGGAACGGTCGGAACGAAAGGGAGGCGTCGAATAACACCCTTGTGCCCCTTATCTTATAGAAAGAATCGGACCTTCGGGAGGAAAAATCGACATATACCCCCTATTTGATAGCCCTTTTGCGTCACGAGTGAGCGCCCCTTGACCCCGCCCTCCTTCACGGGCCGTCTTTACACGGCAAAATCCCTCCAAAGGTCATGCAGGAAACGAGACACGCATAGGAAAAGAGCCGCCGGAAGCTTTCGTTCCGACGGCTCCTGATTGTTTGGACCGGGTCTTTTTTACCTGTCTTTGGCTTCCGCCACAACGAGCGTGAGACCGACTGCACGCAACGAGTCGAGCAGCACCTGAAGCGTCGGATTGCCGGACTTGCCGAAGGACCTGTAGAGGACCGCGCGGCCGATGCCGCTCGCCATGGAAACCTGGCTCATGCCGCGGCAGCGGAAGAGCTGGCCGATGCTCGCAGCGGCATCGGAGGCGGATCCATTGTTGAAGGCCTTGCAGATGTTGTCCATCTGAACCTGGTTATCCTCGAGGGACTTGGGCATGAGGACCGTCTTGTGCGAATTCATTCTGATCATCAGTTTCTCTCTGTATATTTTCGAGTTGAGATTCGGCCTTCAGCGGCGGCTCCTTGACGCAAGGCCCTGTCGTTCCTGCCTTTGAGGGGTATTGTGCGTATCCCCGACAGGCGCGACAGTCTCGAATCCGAGGGACCGTCAGGCCGTGTTTAAATTCGCGTATATGATACAGTCGCGCCGCCCCCTGCTGTCTTCGACAAACACCTGAGTCGGGCCCATAAAGAAAAAATTTCTTGCGCCTGATCAAGGGTTTTTCCCAAAATTAACCTTTTCGCCGATGATTGAGCACGGCGTTTGGTTGTCGTCTTTAGGTTTCTCCCAAGCGTCATGAGACTGATTCTCGAGTCCTGAAGACTTCTGCAGGAGCGGTGTTTCGACCCGATTGGCGTGAAAAGGCGAACAATCTGAAGGATTTGGTTGCATTTGCCCGCCCTCTCCAGTTCTCCGGAGGACTTGTGGGTTCTTACCAGACTAAACAGTCCTATAAGGATAAAAATTTATATATCAAAACACGTTTTTTCGGCCGGCAAAAAGGCCGCTTCGCGATGACGGCGAAACGGCCTTTTTGGGAGTCGTGAACGGGCTGGAGACGGGATCAGGCTCCGAGGCTCGCGACGAGTTCGGGCGCGAACTGCTGGCACCAGCCGTAGGCAGTGAGCAGGATGCCCGCGACGGGCACGAGCGCGTAGATGAGGAACTTCTCGAACGCGCCCCAGGTCTGGACCTTCGAGCGGAAGACGAAGGCAAAGACCACGGCTGCGCCGAAGATGAAGGAGCCCTGGCGGAAGTTCTGGCGGGCCTCCTCGATCGTGAAGTCGAACATCATCGAGAGGGAGACCGAGAGGGCCCAGGCGCAGATGATCGCGCCGGCCACCCAGAGAGCAGTGCCGATTCTGTCTTTCATAATTGGATTTCAGTCGGGTTCTTGTGGTTGGAAAAGGATTCAGTATTGTAGTCCTACGGAACGAGCGCCGTTGAAGCCGATCCGATTGCCGCGCCGCCCTCGCCCGCCGCCTCGTCCGTGACGAAGGCTCGCCGATGCACGTTTTCTTCTTTTGCAGAGGACATTCGCCTTAGAATGACTGCTTCCAAAAATTCTCGTAGAGGACGCCAAGCAGAGCCCGAAGCCTAAGATCCATGACCTTGCCATTCTCAACGCCCGCGTGCTCGACGTCTTCACGGGAGCGCTCGATACGAAGACAGTACTTGTTGAAGACGGCCTCATCCACGGGTTCGGTTCGGAACCCGCAAATGAAACTTTCGAAGCAAAGGGCGCTGTGCTTCTGCCGAGCCTCATCGACTCGAACGTGCACATCGAGAGCCCGATGCTCTCCCCGCCAGCTTCGCCTCACTGGTTCTTCCGTTCGGTACGACGACTGTCACCGCCGACCCTCATGAAATGACCAACCTACGCCATGCACGGGCTCGTCGAGGCCTGCCGGGACCTCCCGCTTGTCGTGAAGCTCATGGTGCCGTCCTGTGTTCCGGCCCTGCCCTTCGAGGATGAAGGCGCTTTCATTGATGCCGGGCAGACACAGGCGCTGCTCGAACACCCCGAGTTTTTTCGGTCTTGGCGAAATGATGAACGTGCCCGGCATCCTCAATGGCAACCCCGAGGCATGCAGCAAGGTCGCGGCTGCCCTAAATCTCGACAAGCCCGTCGACGGCCACGCGCCGCTTTGCACGGGCGCGGATCTCGAAGCCTATGCCCGAGCAGGCATCCGCACGGACCATGAATGCACGACGACTGCGGAGCTCAGGGAACGCATCTCGCTTGGCATGTACGTCTCGATCAGGGAAGGCTCGCTCGCGAGAAACCTTCTGCCCTTGATCGAGAACCTCACTGCCGACCTCTCGCGGCGCTGCAGCTTCTGCACCGACGACAGGCACCTCGCCGACACGCTCGAGCGCGGTCACATCAACGGCATGCTGGCGATGGCCGTCAAGGCGGGCATCCGTCCCGTTGACGCCGTGAGGATGGCAACGCTCAATACCGCCGAATGCTATGGCCTTCAGGACCGCGGCGCGATTGCGCCCGGACGCAGAGCCGACCTGCTGCTTGTCGACAACCTCAAGGACTTTAGGCCGCTCGCCGTCTGGACGAAGGGCAGGCTTGTCGCCCGCAACGGGAGCCTTGTCATCGGTGCGCCAAAACAGAAGCCCGGATTTCACGCGGACACGGTGAGGATTGCGCCCGTGACGGCCGAATCCTTCGACTTCAAAGCCCCGTCCGAGAAAGCCAGGATGATCGGCCTTCTGCCTCAGAGCCTCATCACGGAGGAGAAGATTGCTGCGGTGAAGACACTTCGCGACGGTACGGTGAGGCTCTCCGACAATCCGGGATGCGTGAAGCTTGCGGTCGTCGAACGCCACAGGCGCACAGGCCACATCGGCACGTGTCTTCTTGATCCCGCCCACGGACTCAGAGGCGGCGCAATCGCCACGTCGGTTTCCCACGGCTCCCACAACATCGTTGTAGCTGGTGACGACGAAGAGGACATGGCGCTTGCCGTGCAAAAGATTGAGGAAATGCAGGGCAGCATCGTCATCGTCTCGAAGGGCAAGGTGCTCGATGCGCTGCCGCTTCCCGTCGCGGGCCTCATGAGCGACAGAACGCCCGAAGAGACGGCGGCGGCCATCAGGCGGCTCACGAAGCTCGCCCACGGGCACTACGGCATTTCGCAGGACAGCAACGCCTTCATGACCCTCTCGTTCCTTGCGCTCCCCGTGATTCCGCACCTCAAGCTCACGACGAAGGGGCTCTTCGACGTCCCCCGATTTGAGTTCGTGCCAAATGATGCGGGCGCATGAAGACGGTCGAGGACGACTGAGCGTCTGGATTTCATCTAGCCCGGCCGCATTTTTTACCTGCCGTCATGCTTTTCCCGGGATTTGGGCGTTTTCTTCGTAGTTTTTGCCTTTCCCTCGTGTACACTTGAGCTCATTCGTTATTTAAGCAAGATCAGGAACATGTCCAACGTCTTCATCACTGGCGCTTCAAGCGGCATCGGCGCGGCACTTGCCCGCCAGTATGCGCAGCGAGGCGACGTCCTCGGGCTCGTCGCCCGCAATCCAGAAAAGCTGCAGGCCCTCATCGACACGCTTCCCGGCGACAAGTCTCGCTACCTCGCGATTCCCGCCGACGTGACGAAAAAGGATGAGATCATTGCGGCCGCACAGAAGTTCGAGGCCCTTTCCGGCGGCGCTGACATCGTGATCGCCAACGCGGGCATTTCCATCGGCTGCAAGACCGAGTTTTACGAGGACCTTGAGGTGATGGAAGCCATCTACAGGACGAACGTCTTCGCGATGGCCTACACCTTCCACGGCTTCATCGAGCCGATGACGAAGCGCGGCCGCGGCAAGCTCGTGGGCATCGCCTCGGTCTCCGGCATTCGAGGCCTTCCCGGCAGCGAAGCCTACGGCGCATCCAAGTCCGCCGTCATCACCTACAACGAAAGCCTTCGCGTAGGCCTCAGGAAGACGGGCATCAAGGTCCAGACGATCAGTCCGGGCTTTGTGAGGACGCCGCTCACGAGCGCCAATCCCTACAAGATGCCCTTCGTGCTCACGCCCGACGAATTCGCCGAGCGCGCCGTCAAGACCATCGACAGCGACGCCTCCTACCGCACGATTCCCTGGCAGATGGGCCTTCTCGCGAAGGCCATGCGCATTGCGCCCAACTGCCTCTGGGACAAGATCGTCGCCAACCGCAAGCAGAAGCCCCGCCTCGCCGACAAGCAGAAGGCCGAAGCCGAGGCCGCGCAGAGGAAATGAGCGCGTCAGAACACGTGACCCGACCGGCTCGATCCTGATTGAGCCGGTCCATTACAAAGAAATAGACCAGCGACCTTCCGGCGACGCGACGTCGTCGGCAGGTTCATGCGCGACATGAATCCGCGCAGCGCGTGCCGGCGCACGCCGACCCTCATGGAGATTCACATGACCACCTACAAGCCCACCGGTGAGAAGCCTGACGAATTCAACCTTTATCTTCAGGAACGCATGGCCGCGCTCGGTCTCGATCCGAAGACCATCGCGGCAAACACGGGCATTGCGCTCCCCACGGTTCTCACCCATCTGAACCTCCCCGGCAAGCCCATCAAGCCCCAGAGCATCCAGAAGTTCGCAGCCGAGCTCAACGTTCCTTATGCGGTGCTTCGCGACCTCTACACGCGCGTGCGCTGCCAGGGCAAGGTTCGCACGAAGTACGTCATCGGCATGATGCCCAAGGGCGAGACCGCCCTGCTCGCCATGATGATCAAAAACACCCTGACCTACAGGTCCATTCCGATGACCGATTTCTCGGAGATGACGGGCATTCCTCTTGATCAGCTCATGTATCCCCCGAGAAAGCCCTCCGACGCCTTTGTCGCAGCCCTTGCACAGGGTTTTGACGTCGGCGAAGACGCCATCCGTGAACATGCCACCAGTCTCGTGGGCACGAAGGACAGGACGCCCATCGTGCTCTCCGAGCTCCAGAAGCGGGGACTTTGCTTCAGAGACTGGATCGCCATGACCAACTGCTCCGTCGAGAACGCCTACAGGCTCCTTGTCGGCAGATTTCCGCTCGATCCCGACCTCAAGCTCACGGCTGCTCTGGCCCTTCGCATCGATCCCGAAGAATTCATCTTCAGATACGACACCTCGAAGAGCACCACTGCCTCCGAAGCCAAGCGTGCGAAGCGCTTCTGCGAGCTTGTCATTGCCATGATGGAGCACAAGAAGCTCACGAAGTCCGAGTTCATTCACAAGAGCGGCGTGCACTCCTTCACGGCCGACACCATGCTGGCCGGCGAGACGACCTCGCTCCTCTACAGAACGCTGGAAAAGACCTCGGCGGCCCTGGAGATCCCCATCGAAACGATCATCGATCATATTTCGGGACTCAAGCCCGCCATTTGACGTCTCCTCGACGTCATCCTTCAGCGGTGACGACCGGGTCGCGGGAGACGAATCCCTCAGGACTAGGTCCGGCGGCAGCCCTTGGTGTGGAAATATCCGGTGGAATCCTTTTCAAAGATCGTACCGTCCGGATACGGTATTTTGCCGTCATAGCACATGCTGCGCATTTCAGGTGAAATCGAAATCGAGAAGCGAATTTTCATCATCTGTTGACGCGTGAGCTTGACACCCGCCTTCCTGGGTGCGTCGGCCGACACCCCGGCCGAGATCCTGACGCACGGACCGCCGTTAATGACGGCCGTACGCTGAAAGGCTCCGCACTTCTCCAGCATGGCCAGAACGAGGAACGCCGTCTGTTCGGTGGTGATCAGGCGCGCCAGCGCCTCGAGACCGCCCTCGGCCTGAAGGACGCGGGCGGCGTTTTCAAGGTGTTCGGGATTCCTGCAGAGTGGCGCAACCTGATGGATGGTTCGGTTGAGTGAAAGCCATTGCTCGTCGACGACAGGTTTCCTGAGGGTCATGTTTTTTATGTATGGTGTCATTTCTGTAGCTTGTGTTATTGCGAAGAAATGTCGAAACGCCTGAGCGGTTGCGACGCGAACATCGTGCCATGCAGATCAAAAGTTTTCAACCCGAGCAAATGACGGAAATGTCGTCTCAAGGCGCATCCAAGGCGGTTTTCGCCTTTTGAAATCAATTTATCAGGGTGAAGATCTCTGCCGCTTCAATAGAACGTGATCGCCGTCAACGCCTGAAAGACAGAGGCCTTAAGGCGATGTTCACTTCCGGATTTCATCAGGAGCATCGACGAGACTTCGATTTGTTGATTCAAATCAAGCCTTCCTGAAATCACCCTCGAGATCAAGGATCAAGCTAAAAAAAAATGGACCGCCTGCAAGCAGTCCTCTTGAGTGTCGAATGGAGCGCAAAATGCACGGTCGTCAGCGCATCATGCCATCGCAGGCCGTGCAGAGCTCTTCAATGTAGTCGATGCGGGAAAGCGCATGAGACCAGCAGACGGGAATGCCGTTGTCGCCGTCTTGGCCGTAGATGATGCCGGCAAGGCCGCCGGTAACTGCACCGATCGTGTCGGCGTCACCGCCCAGATTGACGGCCTTGAGGACGGCATCGACGTAGTTGTCGGAGTTGATGAGGCACCAGAGGGACGCCATGAAGACGTCGGAGACGAAGCCGGAGTTCGGCACGGAGACGCGCGAGAGGTGCGGCATGAGCTGCAGCTTCGGGAGGTAGTAGTCCGGAATCTCGACGAAGTGGTTCTCAATGAGCGTTTCAAGCGCCTCGGCGGGCTTGTGCCCCTGAAGGAGCTCGTCGACGTAGCACGAGTAGAGACGGCAGATGACGATGCTGATTTGGTGGCTGTGCGTGAGCGAACCAGCCGCATCGACGATCTCGAGGCGGTCGGGGCTGTTGAGAAGCGCATAGGGAAGCATGCGCATGAGTGCGCCTGCGCCGTTGTCGAGAATGTCGCCGCCGCCGCAGATGTCGGCGGGCGTGCCGCTGCGATGGCGCGAGACGGCCCTAGCCGTCGTGCGACCCCAGCCGTAGGCCTTGCCGTCGGGGGTGTAGGCCCCCTCGTGCAGCCAGCGGTCGAACTTCATCATCACGTCCTCGGCATCGTAGCCCTGCCTTTCACGAAGGCTGTCGAGCTCGGCCAGAATCATGGCCGTATCGTCCGACCAGAAACCGACGGGCTTTTCATGCCAGCCAAGGGGGTGCATGTTCTCGCAGACGTAGGTGTCCCTTTCCTTCCCTTCATAGGGCACGCCAAGAGCGTCGCCGACTGCTGCGCCGACAACGGCCTGCAAAAGATGCGACATCGAGAATTTCCTCCAATCCCGGAACGACCATCGTCCTAGGGTTTTCATTTGCTTCACGATTGTAGCCCATTCGCGTTAACCCTGAAGGGGACCGGTTCTCAATTCCCCTGACCTTTTCCCTGCAAAGCGGCTGCCCTGGCCCGCCCTCTTCCGAAATTTTACGTTTTTCTACCGATCGCCATCCCATGAATCGGTTACGGCTCAGCCGCTCCGCTCCCCCTCACCGAAGGGGCCCGAGCGGCTCACCCGCTCTGTTTTGACACCTTAGCACGGCAGTCGATCGGCTCGAAACGACTGCAGGAGTAAAAACCGCTTCCTCTGAAAACCCAAATTCGAGGGTTTTCCCCAACGGGGCTGAAGCTTAATGAATGTCCCGTATGGCGAAAGGTTTTTGCCGAAGCGTACATTTGCTCTCGCCGGCAAACGAAAAACCCCGCCAACCGTCTCGAACCAACCGAACGTCGGCGGTTTTCTCAAAAAATCAGATGAAAATCATATGAAAATCAATTTCCATCAACTAGTATCCGCCGTGGGATCAAAGAAAGACAAGATCGCCGCAGGCCTTCTTGTTCTGTACGCCCAAGCAGCTTCCGCGGGGGACGTGCAGGCCTTCGACAAACTGTACACCCAGCTCACGGGCTGGGCCCAGGGCTCCCTGGGGAAGTCCATCGCCATCATCTTCCTGCTTGTCGGCCTCGCTGTCGGGCTCGCCAAGGGGAGTCTCTATGCTGCAGTTGTATCCATCGCCTGCGGCTTGACCTTGATGATCGCACCCTCCGTCATTGACAGCATCTTTACTGTCTGATGGCGGCACCCGAGGGCGTTCGCGTCCCGACCGGCCTTGACGATCCGCCTCGATTTCTCTTTTTCGATGCGGACCTCGTCGCCGTGGTCCTCACCGTGACCTATCTCGGTGCGGTGCTGGACCACATTGGGGCCGGCGTCTTTCTGGGCGCGCTGTCGGCCTACGGTTGGCACAAGGTCTCGGGCCTTCACGGCCGCGGCTACGGCGCAGCGCTCGCCTACTGGCATCTCGGCGCGTCTTCCTTCGGGCGGACGCCCCCGAGCTCGGCCAGACACTTCGTGCGCTGAAGCCCGTCCGCCGACGGTCAGGTCCGAACGTCAATCACTTCCCCCCATTCCCCAGGGCCGCAGCCGTACGTCCGCGCATGTGCAGCCGCCTCGGGGATCCTTCTCATGCTCTACACATCCATCGTCGCCGAACGCATCGGCTTGAGACGAAGCTTTGCCGTCATCATGGCGATGAGCTTTGCGCTCAACTTCATCCTCGCCCTCGCGCTTCTCCTGCAGCAGCCCGAGACGCGCACAATCGTCGTTCCGCCCACGCTCGCCGCCGAGCGCGAGGTCTGGACCTTCGACGAGGCGGGTCCCGGAGCGCCGTACCTCGAGCGCTGGGCCCTCTCCGTCCTCTCCCATGCGGCAAGCGTCACGCCCGAAACCGTCGACTCCTCCCGCCGCGTCGTCCTTCAGCACGTTGACCCGGGCTTCTACGGAAAGCTCGAGGAGGCCCTCATCGTTGAGGCTGACCGCATCAAGAAGGACCACTCCTCCACGATCTTCTATCCCGACCGCGCCCGCGTGAACACGTCCGACCTCTCCGTCGAGGTCGAAGGCGTCCAGAAGACGCTCGTCGGCAGCACCGTCACGAGCTCGAGAAAGAAGACCTGGCGACTGACGTTCCGCTACGACGCAGGACGCCTCTTCCTCACGTCCCTCACCGACCAGCCGTCGTCTGGGTCCTGACAAAAACTTCCCTCACGGAGCCCTCATGATCGTCACTCGCTCTGACATTGAGTCCTTCAAGCGATTCGTCCCGAAGCTCGCGCTCGCAGGCGCAGCCGTCCTGATCCTCTCGGCCTTCGCCCCGTCGTCCGACGCCGCCGTATTCACGGCCCGTGAAGGCGACGCACCCCTTGAATTCACGCTGCCCGCGCACGAGACCACCATGGTCGCCATTCCGGCCGACCCCATTGCCTCGGCCGTCTACGACCGTCACCTGATCGACGTTCAGACGGATGCCGCGAGCGGCATGCTCTACGTCCTCCCGAAGATGGAGGGCTCGGCCATGGTCTACGTCACCTGCAGGTCGGGCGAGACTGCGCCCCTGCATCTCACCTTCACCGCGGATGCGGAGCCCCGCACCATCATCCTCGAAAAGAGCGTGCGCAGGGCCGAACAGGCGAATGCGCCCGTTCGCGTGCCCGCTGCGCCCCTTCGCGCCGAAGGCTTCCCCGCCGAGATGAAACGCCTCGTGACGCTCGTCCTCAGGGGCGAAGAGACCGATGAAGTCTCCCGCACCGCCATGACCGAGCCCGCTCAGGGTGCGGCCGCCGCCATGAAGAGGCTCGCACCGCTTCGCGTGCGCATCGAAGGCATCTGGCGCTCCCGCCATGCCGAGGCGGTTGAACTCACCGTCAAAAACGGAACGGTCTTTCCCGTTGAGATCAATCCCGAGCTTCTCTCGGGCTCGGTCTGGGCTGCTGCCGCAACCGAAACCTCTCTTGAGCCGGGCGACAGCTGCAGGCTCGTCCTCGTGGAGATCGCCCGTGAATGAGATCAGAACGAACGATTGCGCATGCACCGTGCGCAACGCTGACGCCGGCCATCTTCCCGGAGTGTCGTCATGCAGCTGAAGGACATTTTCTCCGCATCTTCTGACGGCGTCTCCCAGCCCTCGAACAGCAGTCTCAGGTTCAAGCAGAAGGCGCTCGCCGCCACGATCCTCGCCACTCTGGCGATCATCGCCTTCATTGCTGTCGAGGCATCCGACACCAAGCCCGCCCGCAAGGCTCCGACCGAAGCGGCCATGATCACGCTGCGCCCCGACGGCACGGACAAGGACGTGCTCATCGCCCGCTATGACGCAAACTTCCTTGCGCTCAGCCGCAGGATCGAGGAAGTGCAGCGCGAGGCCGCCGCAACCGAGACGCGACTGCGCGCGATCATCGCCGACCAGAAGTCCCGGCTCGAGACGCAGACAAGCGAAGTCAAGGACCTCAAGGCGATCGCAGGACGCGCGGGCCTTACGCCCCGTCCGGGCGAAACGCCCGAGGAGACCGAGGCCCGCATCAAGAGCCTGCTCAAGGCAAACGACGATGCGGCCTACATCTCGAAGCTCTCCTCCCAGTTCGGCTCGAAGACTCCCGGAAAGGTCTTTCACACCGATCCCGCCAGAAACACGAACGAGCCCGCCTCTTCAATCGTCCCCGCGCTTCCCGACATCTCGGGCGGCGTGAAGGTTCCGGATGAAGCGCATGCGGCGGCGCGACAGGCGGTCTCGGGTCCGAGGCTCGCGATGGTGACGCTGCCGCCTCCCGCCCCACCGACGTCGCCCGCACCCCGTGTGGGGCCCTCGCCGACGCTCAACCCCGACACGCCTCTGCAGGTTAACAGGGCCGCGGGCACGACCGTCGAGGACTACCTGCCTGCAGGCTCCTTCGTACGGGGCAGGCTGCTGACGGGGGTCTATGCCTCCACGGGCGCAGGTGCTGCGAGCCAGCCGCTTCCGATGGTGATCCGTCTTGAGGACACGGCCGTGCTGCCCAATGCCTGGCGCAGTCAGGTGACGGCCTGCCACGTGACCGCCTCGGCCACGGGCGACCTCTCTTCCGAGCGCGCCTTCGTGAGGCTCGACAGGCTCTCCTGCGTCGGCAAGAAGGGAGAAGCACTCGACGTGCGCGTCTCCGGCTACGCCGTGGGCGAGGACGGCAAGGTGGGCGTGAGAGGAAAGCTCGTGACCCGATCGGGTCAGGCCATTGCCTCTGCGCTCTCCGTCGGCCTGCTTTCGGGACTGGGCGAATCGATCACCCGCTCTTCCGAGGAGGTGACGACGTCGATCACCGGCACGCAGAGCAAGCGATACAAGAACGCCTGGATGTCCGGCATGGGCGAAGGCCTCTCCGACTCCATGGACCGCATCACCGACTACTACCTGAGACTCGCCGACCGCATCTTCCCCGTGCTTGAGGTGGATGCCGGCCGCCCCGTCGACCTCGTCTTCTCGCAGGGCGTGCTGCTCGCCGATCCCTCGAAGCGATAACGACAAACACAACACAGGAATCCAGCCATGATTCGAAACGAGACCGCACGCCTTCTGCGCCGAACGGCCCCTGCACTTGCCACACTTCCCCTTGCCCTCGCCCTCTCGGGCTGCGGGACCCTCACGGGCCTCAACGCCGAGAACGACTTCAGCTGCCCGATGACGCCGGGGGTCTCCTGTCGTTCGCTCTCCGACACCTACGAGGACAGCGTCCGCGGCCGCACGCCCGACAGGATCGAACGCGACAAGGCAATCGAGGCCGCCTCGAAGGGCCTTCCAGAAATTGAAGGCACGAACGGAAAGGCCGCCGACGAAACGCCTGCGGGTCCCGCCGTTCATACGGTGAAGGCCGATGCGGCTCAGGCTTCCGTAGCCGCACCCGCCGTACGAGCGCCTGAGCGCCGCTCTTCGCCCAAGCGCCTCCCCGAGGTGATCGTGACCATCTGGATCGCGCCCTGGACGGATGACGAAGGCGACTTTCATGAGGGCGAGATGATCCACGCCCGCGCCTTTGACGCCCGCTGGGCCGCTGCCCGGCGGCGAGCCGAAAGCGCCGACAGGGGCTCCGCCGTCGTGCGCCTTCCCTTCGAGCGCCGTCGTTCGGCGTTGAAGCACGCTCAGACTTCGGTCCCGAGAGTTCGTGCATCAGAGTCAGACGTCGCCTCTTCGCTCGGTGACGGCAGCCGCCGCTTCATCGAAGCCCAGAAGGCGGCCCTCAAGGGCACGCCCTATGACCCCGACGTCCTAGCGGAAAAGATGAAGGCTCCTGAGGAGAACCCGTGATGACCTCCTCAAAGAATCCCGTCAGGGAATTCATCGAAATACTTCGGCGGATCAGGACAGGACACGAGAACCTGAAGGTCTCCTCCGGGATTCCCGGCTTCATTCCGGGTACGGGCGAGCGCGTCGACGCGTTCTCAACGGCGCTCCCCTGGGAGTCCGCCACGCCAGACGGCCTCTTCACGCTGAAGGGCGACAAGCCCGAAAACCCCGAGGGACTCGGCTTTGCGATCGAGATCTTTCCGCAGACGGGCGTCACGTCCGAGATGGAGAAGACACTCATCGGCCTCGCGGCTCCGCTTGAAGCCGGATCCGTCCTCTCGATCACGGCCTTCGCGTCGTCGGCCGTAAGGGGCATTGCAGAGCTGATGGTTCCCGAAGCACGTGTGCCCGACGGGTTTCCGCCGCTGAGCCCGGAAGCCGAAGGGATCATCGACACGGCCACGAACTGGGCCGCCGAAAACCTCGTGAAGGGTGCGGTCGAGCAGCTCACGCCCCAGGCCCCCGTGTATCCGAGGCACTGGCGAGTCTGGCTCACGGTTGTCGTTCCGACGACGAAGCCCGACGACGAGGAGGTCCGTGAAAAGGTCCTCACCGCGCGCAGGGCCATTTCCGCCGTACTCGAGCAGGCGGGGCTCTTCATGGGCGTGTGGGATGCGGACGTGCTCGTCGGCACGGCTTCCGAGATCCTCAACCCGCAGCTCATGCGCTCGGGCGACTTCGTGCGTCCGTCCGCGAACCCGTTCGAGCCTCCGTCCGTTCAGGTGATGAAGGCCGACACGGAGGTGACGGTAGAGAAGCACCGCATCCGATTCGAGACGCTTGACAGGAAGTCCGCGGTTCATGCCGTGGGGCTTGGGGTCGAACACTACGGCGGGCACATCTCGCTCGCCCTCACAAGCCAGATGCTCGGCGAGCTCGGTCGTGGCGGCCATCAGATTCCGTGCCCCTTCCTCTTCACGAGCATCATCGCGGTTCTTGACTCCGCCTCCGAGCGCGTCAAGGCCGAAGGCCACCGCATGCGTGCGCTGCAGATGTCGCACACGCCCGTCTCGCAGATCAGTCCCTGGTATCCCGAAAAGGCGCGCCAGTGGACGATTGCCGTCAACAGCTTCCAGACCGAAGGGGGCATCGCGCGCGTGGCGCACCAGTACCTGCTCCTTGCACCTGCGGGACTTGAGGCCGAGGCCGTTCACGCCGCCCAGTCCATTGCACGCAAGGCGGGCATGGACGTGAGGCGCACGACCTGCCTTCATGCGCAGGCCCTGATGGGAGCCCTTCCGATGTGTGCGGGTCCGCTTCTCGTCGAGGACATGAAGAGGAGCTTCCGCATACAGCGCAGGACTCTTGCGACCGGCATCTGCGGCTCGCCCGTGATGACCGAGTGGCAGGGAACGCCGATTCGCGACGACCGTGACCGCAGGACTCCGCTTCTCACGCTCGTGGGCCGTCGAGGCCAGATCATGCACGTGGATCCCTTTGCGAACGCGAGCGGGAACTATTCGGTGACAATCGTGGGCAAGCCCGGTTCGGGCAAGTCCGTCGTGATGAACCAGCTGGCCTTCAGCTGCCTCGCGCAGGGCGGGCTCGTCTGGATCATCGACGTGGGGCGCTCCTATGAAAAAACCTGCGCGGTGCTCGACGGGGCCTTTCTCGTCTTCGACAAGGAGCACGTCTGGGATCTCAATCCCTTTGCGATCCTCGAGGCCCTTGCGGGCGACGACCGCTCCGAAGGGATCGAATCGGTGGTGTCGATTCTGGGCGAACTCGTCTCGCCCGGCCGTCCTCTTCCCGACCTCGAGCGCAGCGTGCTCATTCAGCTCACGGCCTCGGCCGCTCAGATGGCGGCGATGCAGGGAAGGCTTGCGACCCTTGCCGACCTCGATTCGCTTCTTGCCGAACGCGCCGTTCACGACCGGCGACTTGACGACCTGCGCATGCAGCTCGAGCCCTACCTCAATGGTCCGCTCGCGCGCTGGTTCGACGGCTCGGGCCGTCCGATCGACTTCAGAAGTCGCCTTACGGTGCTCGAGCTCGAGGGCCTCTCCGCTCACCCCGCGCTTCGTCAGGCGGTTCTTATGACGCTGATGCTCTGGATCGAAAAGACGATGTCTCTCGACCGTCGCACCGTGAAGCTCGTCCTCATCGACGAAGCCTGGGACCTGATGGGTTCGGGCCACAGCGGGAAGTTCATCGCCTCGGGCTTTCGTCGTGCGCGAAAGCACAAGGGCGGGTTCGTGGTTGCCACGCAGTCGCTTGCAGACTTCTTCAAGAGCGAGACGGCCGAGGCCGCCTGGAGCTGCGCCGACACGCGCATCTATCTGAGGCAGGACGCCGAATGTCTTTCGAGCCTTGAGGCGAAGGGGCAGCTCGCGACCGACCCGTGGTTCAGGGCGGCGTTGCCGTCACTCACGACCGTTCGCGGAGCGTGGTCCGAAATGATCGTGAAGGTGGGCGATGCGCCGCCCGCGATCGGACGCCTCGTGCTTGATCGCTTCATGCAGGTCCTCTACTCGTCGCTGCCCGCCGAAGTCTCCGCCGTCAATGCATGGCGCGAGGCGGGTGCAACGATGGCCGCTTCCGTGAGCGCCGTCGCCAACGGCGCATTCAAACCCACGCCCGAAGCCCTTGCAGCCCTCAACCGAAATCAGGAATCCGACCGATGACCGAACAAAAGAACAGCAGCGAAAAGACGGAAAAGACCGACAGGAACGAAAAGCCGGCCTCCGCTCCGAAGAAGCCCTCGATCGAGCCGAAGTCGGCCCGAGGCGTGAGCACGACGGCAAGAAGGAAGACCGCGAAGGAAGCCGACGCCGCCCTTCAGGACAAGATCGAGAAGGCCCGTGCAGGCGCAATGCCCGAGCGCAGGGAACCCGCGGCCGCAGGAGAATCCGCCGGCCTTCCGCCCGTGCAGACCGTGCGCGCCATGCCGCAGATCAACAGGAAGAAGGACGAGACGATGTCCGACGAGAAGGCCGCTGCTCCCGCAAAGAAGACGGATAAGTCGCAGAAGGCCGCTGCAAAGAAGCCGTCCGCCCCCATCAAGATACCCGAGCGTGACGCCACGGGCCGTTTTCTCCCGTCCGAGGAGAAGGCGAAGAAGCCCCGGGCGAAGGCCAAGGCTCAGCAGGCCAGGACCGAAGACGTGAAGAAGCCCTCGGAAAAGCCCAAAGCGAAGCCCGCGCAGAAAACGGCGCAGAAGTCCGAGCCCAAGGAGACTCAGAAGGCTCCGAAACAGGTCGAGCCGAAGGTCGAAACCAAGACGGAAAGCCAGCCCGCTCAGAAAACGCAGGAAGCGAAAGCCGCGAAGAAGCCCGAAGGCCCGGTCACGTCCGCCGCACCCGCAGCGCCCGTCCCCCACGTCAAGCCCGTCCTCTCCCTGCTGATGGATGAGGCCCCGTCCGGGGTCATGACGGACATGAAGGCGGACGACCGTCCAGTGCCCGGAGAAGTTCGCGGAAAACCCGCGGACGAAACGAACGAAGCGCCATCTTCGCCTGTCCTCAGGCCTTCTGACAGTCAGTCCCCGAACGGTTCCCGAATCATCGACATCGAAGGCGAAGAAGACGAAGAGGAGGACTACGACGACATTCCCGACCCGGCGGTCTCGGTTTCCGAATCGGCCGACGACGATGAGATCGATGATGACGAGCCTGACGACGATGACGATCAGTCTTCTGCCGACCGGCCCGTGAAAAAGCCCGTTTCCGTGATCCGTCCCGCGGCCGAGGACCCCGAACCCGTTGAGCTCGACAGTCAGGGCCGTCCCTATCACGCGACCGAGGTTCTCTCCGGCCGCCGCACGCCCGTGCGCGTCAAGCCGCCCGTTGATGAACCCGCCGATCCGTCAAGGACCGTGGACCTCGAGGCCGAGCGCATTGATGCCGAGCATACGGCGAGGCAGGCCCTGCTCAGGCTTCACGCCCGAACCCAGCCCACGCGTGCCGAACTGGCTTCGATGCTGGTCTCCAGGAAGATTGAGCAGATGGAGCGCGGCAATCCGGCGTTCGAGAAGGATCCCTCTCAGCAAGGTGATTCGGATTCCGTTCCCGACCGGAACGAGGAGGCCCGCAGCAAGAGCTGGAACTCGCTCTGGGGAAACGGCGTGCGCGATGCCGAGGCTGAGCAAAACGCGCTCGTCGACGTGCGTCGTCCGCCGCGCTATGCGTTTGACGAGGACGAACGTCCTCAGGTCGAGCGTGACGAAGCCTATGCCCGCCGCATGGATGCCTGGGAAAAGGATGTGATGGCGGAGAGTGAATCCCGCGACCAGCGCGTGTCGTGCCGCGGCCCGAAGCCCGGTCCCCGCGTTCCCGTCCGCACGGGCACGCACGAGACGCTCGGCGGCTTTCCGACCCCGCACCAGACTCGCGCCTGGAAGGCCGAAGGCGGTGAAGAAGAGGAGCGCGAATCGCGTCTTGACATCGTTCGTGAAAGGCTCAACCGCCTTCATGAACGCTGGTCGGGGCTCGAGGGGTGTCTGAGGGCGGCGCTTGCCGTTGCCTGCGTCTCTTCCGTGGCCGCCTTTGCCGCCTGGACGACGGCGAAGTCGGTCGTGCCCGACCTCACGGTCATGCACACGCCCGTGTCGGTCACGGCCGTCGTGGCCGACGAGGAGATCAGGAACCTGATGCTGATGACGGCGCTCCTTGACGCCAAGGGAATTCCGACGGGCCGAACGGCTCCTCAAGTCGACAGCGTGTATCTGACGGGCGAACTCAGAAAGATCATCGTCACGGACAACGAAGCCTCGCGCATGTCGCTGCCGCTTGACGACCGTCTCTTCAGGGCCGCCGTGATGGAGGCAGCCGACATGGCGGGCGCGCCTGTCCTCTCGCGATCTGCGGTGCTGGCCATGCCCGACACCGCTCATTCCACGACGGGGCGCACGCTTGACGTGACTCACCTCGTCATCGAGCGCCTCGGCCTCAAGAACGTGTCGGCCGCTGCCGCACGCGAAGTGGTCTCGGGCCTCATGAGTTCCTCGGGACTTTCCGCCGCCATGACGGCCGTCCCCAACGCCACGACGTCCGCACCTTCGTCCTCCGCCGAAGCTGCTCCCGTCAAAAACCGCTGACAAACAACGCTGACAACAGCCATTCGATAAAGAGCACAGACATGAATCAAGTGACCCCGCCTTCAGGCGTGAAGGGCTCCGCGCCCGTCTCGCCCGCTCCGAAGAGCAACGTCGCCGTGGAGCCCGGAGAGCAGTTCTACGAGCGTGCGCTCCGGAGGCGCATCCGCTCCTGGCCCGACGTGTCGGCCGCGGGCTTTCTGACGGTCGAGCTTTCGCAGTACCTCAAGGGCACGGGCGGTGCGACGGCCGAGGCCGTGATGGCAGCGCTCCTGCGTCTCGGGCACGACGGCCTTGTGGCCAACGGCAGGCGTCTGGCCTCAAGGCTCGACACGCTCACCGTTTCCGAAGCCCGTGACGTGCTCGAAGCGTGCGGCCTTGCGGCAGAACGCCATGCCCGCGCCATGACGAGGGCCTGCGAGAAGGATCCCGAGGGGATTTCCGAGCGTGAAGCCCGCGAGCGCGCGCTCTGCCCCGCCGTCACCGCAAGGCTCACGGGCACGTACCACGCCATTCCCTGGGATGCCCGTCACGACGGCCATCTGGCCTCGCGTGAAGTCTCGCGTGCCGCAGGACTCGTGCGCTGGGCCCATGCGCTCACGTCCGAGCGTTCTTCGCGCGTGCATCTTGCCGTCGGCCGTTCGCTTCTCTTCGGACGAGGTGCTGCCGACGTCTGGAAGCACCGTCGTCCGCTCGTCTTCATCGACCGCATCAACGCCTACACGGTGAAGCTCGTCACCGACTGCTGGACCGCCGATCCGCAGACTGCCGTCGTCTATGCGGGCAACAGCGTCCCCGCGACGAATCCGTTCGACGCGTGGGAGATTCCGCTCGTCGTCGATACGCGCGGCTTTCTGCGTGCGCTCCTTGCCGTCGACAAGACGCCCTGCCTGATCGAACCCCGCCTCGGCGGCTTTACGGTGACCTGCGCCACGGGCCGCGTCGACCCGAAGGGCTTTCGCGACGGCGAGAAGCTCGCCCCCTGGATGAAGACTCTTGCCGAAATCGGTCTCATCAACGCCTATGACGAGGCCGCAAGGGCGGGCAATGTTCCCGCCTTCACGGGAGCCGAAGCCTGCGTCTGGGCCGAGCGCTTCAAGTCGCTCCTCTCCGTGACGCTTGCGCTCGACAACTCCGCCCGCCGCGGGCTTGAAGTCGACGAAAAGGCACTCGAAGCCGCCGCACGCCAGCGCGAGAACTACGTGGCCGTGAGAAACGAAATGACCTCGATTCTCGAAAAGCTCGCCGACGGCGCACGCGAACTCCGTGAGGCCGAGCTTGCCCAAAGAGCCGAACGCAGGGCAAAGCAGCGCGAAGAACGCAAGACCCAAAGGGCCGCCCGTCTCGCCCGACGTGAGGAGAACGCCTGATGCGCACGCTTTCCTCTCTTCTTCCGGGCGCGGCGATGTTCGTCGCGGCCCTCACGGTAAATGCCGCCACGGTCTGTCAGGGCGAGATCCTCAATCCCGTGACCGACGTTTGCTGGAGCTGCGTCTTTCCCGTGAAGATCGGCGGCAAGGCCTCGCTCACCACCTCGGTTCTGCCCGACCCCGACACGGGTGCGGGCGGGCCGTTCTGCACCTGTGGCAAAGGCCTCAACCTGAGGGCCGGCGTCACGTTCAGCTTCTGGGAGCCCCTTCGTACGGCGGAGATCGTTCGTCATGCGGGGTGTCTTCCCTCGATGGGCGGCGTGAACATGGGCGACATGGAGCTTCGCATATCAGACCACGTGAAGGTGCATTCGCACGAGCCCGACGGATCGATGAAGCGGCACACGGACTTTCGTCAGGTGCACTGGTATGCGACGCCCTGGCTCTTCATTCTCGAGGCGCTCCTTGACGACGGGTGTCTGGACCAGCAGACGTTCGACCTCGCCTACATGTCCGAACTTGATCCCCTATGGGACGACACGCTCTCGAGCTTCATCCTGAACCCGGACGCCGCGCTCTTTGCGAATCCGATCGCCCAGGGCGCGTGCGCCGCCGACTGCACGTCCGCCTCTTCGGGCCTTCCCCAGAACTCCCTCTACTGGTGCTCGGGCTGTCAGGGGAACGTCTTTCCGCTCACGGGCTGGAGCGCTTCGCTCACCTCCCACACGGCCGTCTGGCAGCTGATGACCCACCGCTTTGCGATGAAGCTCTCGCGCGAGGGGCTGCTTCTTGCCGCCCACGGCTCGAAGGGGCTCTGCGAGTCCTTCTACGAGCCCCTGATGCGAAAGGACGTCTGGCGCACCCAGCTCGTCTGGCCCGCGCACTCGGGGAAGAACACCGACGGCTCCTGCTGCAGCCCGCTCGGGCGCACCACCGTCGTCTCGGGCTCGGGAAAGAGCTGGAGTCCCGGCGGCGAGGACGGCGTGGTTCTCGTCTGGCGACGGCGCGACTGCTGCTCGATGTCCGCCAAATGGGGCGGATGAGCCCGACAACACCCTGCATTCAGGTCCTTTGCGGGAATTTATAAACCCAAAACCCACAGAAAGACAATGGAGATTCTCATGAAGCACGAATCCAACGACACGCCGCCCTTTGCGCCCGACGACCCCATCAGCCGGAGCCTTTTCGTGAGGCCCAGCCTCATCGAGCGCCTCTGCGCCTCGGCGCTTCGCCTCTGCCTGCTCGTCTGCATTCCGGCCGCCGCATCGGTCTTCCTGATCAGCCTTGCCGACTCGGCCGAAGCCGCCTGCACGTCCGAACCTTCTCAGCACTACGAGGTGACGACGCTCATTGCCGACCATCCCGTGCAGACCTCGTCGGACCCCGACTTCGAGGAGATCCTCAAGGCCAACGCCCGCATTGCCGTGGAGTCGGGTGAATGGTCCCGCCGTGTGAAGCGAAAGGAAGAGACGCTCATTCAATGGATGCGGTCCCCGGTCTTTCCTGAATTCCGTCCGATGGCCGTCAAGACCATGCTCATTCGCAAGCCCACGGGCCTTTCCGTCGAGGACATCAGGCGCGCCGAGCTCTTCCACGACGTGAGCCGCCTCCTTCTCTTCTTCGACTCCCGTGCGGGCGGTCAGGTCAACTTTGCGATGAAGATGCTCTCCACCGCCTCCTTCGCCATCCGCCCCGTCGTGGCGGCGGGCAGCGTGGCGTTCGCTCAGGAAAGGCTCGGCACTCGCGTCTGGGCCGACCAGGGCTCGGTCCTCACGCGCCGTCTTGGTCTCAATCACTGGCCCGCCCTCGTGAAGCTCACCCCTTCGGAAATCTCCGTCTGGACCCCTGCGCTCAATGCCGACGGGATTCCGGATTCGCCCGTCCCCGCCGGCCTTGCTTCGAAGGAGTCAATCGACCTCTCCGCACCCGCCGTGCGCCCCGCCACAACGAAAACCCTCCGTTAACGAGAGAGCCGTCATGAATTTTGTGTCCACGTTCGGCGCTGCCGCCCTGTCCTGCCTTCTGCTCCCCGCCGCCTTCGCTTCGGCCCCCGCAGGCTCCGCTCTCGAATCCTCGTCCGCCGCGATTGCGCCCGAGGTCCGTGAAGTGGAGAAGGCCCCGTCTTCTGAGCTCGCCGCCGCGCCTGCCGCTTCTTCTTCTCAGGAAGCCTCTTCGGACTCGCAGTCCGACACCTCGAACGCTTGGCGACCCCGCATCACGATTCTGCTCGACACCGGAATGACGGCCTCGCTCGTCGAGACGGCGGCCGAGGAACTCAAGCTCGTGGGTGACGCTGCGGACGTCGAGGTCCTCGTTCGAGGTCTCCCCGTGACGCGCACCCCGACGGGTTACCGGACCGACTTCGAAGCAACGTCCGAACGTCTTGCGCCGCTCGTTGACGCAGGCTTCGGAGCCGCGATCCATCCTGAACGCTTCGCCTTCCTTCTGGCCCTTGCCGAAGAGGGTCTAGAGGCGGGCGGCAGGCTCGATGCGAAAACCGAAGAGGTTTACGAAGTGATGACCGCCGCGCCCACCGCACCCGCCGTTCTCCTCACGATCGGCCGCAGCGTCTATGCGGTCTCGGGCACGGCCTCCATCGTCTCGGCCCTTTCTCAGTGGCGTCGCACGCTCGCCGACGCCGTCATGGACGAATCGGACCGCACCCGCATCGCCGCCCTTCAAACCGTACTCGACGAAACGCCGCTCGGCCGAATCGCGCCCTGAACACCCAAAACCGCACCCTGGAACCCAATCTCTACACCTCTTTGAGAGCCATGACCCGTACAGTTCCCGTTCGATGTCTCATTTCACTCATGACGTTCGCGCTCGGTCTCTCCATTGCCCTGCCCTCGCACGCCGTGACGGTTGCCGAGGCCGTTGCCGCTGCGCGCAACACTCAGCTTCCCGACATCGACGGGATCATGGCGAACCACGACGGTGTGCTTGATGCCGTGGGCGGCGGGTCGACCGAAGGTCTGGACGACGTCAAGAACCTCTGGGCCGACGGCAAGGGCACGCTCACGGGTTCGGCCGAAGCCACCGTGATCGAGTGTCGCGGCAAGACCGACACGACCTGCCGCGCCATTCAGGTGCTCGACAAGGGCTTCCCGGAGCGTCCCGTCATCGGCGAGGACGTGCTCGCGGGCCGCGACGAGATCGTCAACAATCCGACTGTAACGCCGGACGACAACGACACCTGCAAGGACGTGACCATCGAAGCCGACCCCGTCGAGGTGACGAAGACCTGTCGAGCGGGCGGCTGGTGGAACGAGAAGGCCTGCCGCATCGGCCCCGTCGAGATCGGCAAGGTCACGGCAAAGTACTTTGCATGCGCCGAAGGCGAAGGCACGTCCTCCGAGCGCTCCTGCCTCACGACCGTCTCAGGACAGCCCGCATCCTCCGTCTGGACCGAGCGATGCTTCTTCGGCAAGGAATCCTCCGCCGCCTCCGGTACCGTCACCGAAGAGACCTCGGCCGTCGCACGCGCGATCTTCTCGGGCGTGTGCACCTCCACCGACGCCACGACCGAAACGGTCAAGTGCAGTGAAGTCCTCGAGTCGAACAACGACCACGGCTGCGTCCTGGGCGACAAGACCACCGCACGCGTCAACGGTGAATACAGTCTCAGCCACGACCCCTGTTCCGACGGCGACGTCCTCATCGGCCAGCACACCTGCGGCAACTCCTCCTATCTGGCCATCCAGGTGAAGGGGTTCAAGTCCACGCGAATCTCGCTCGGCTACACCCTCCGAAACATCGCCCACCGTACGAACAGCAGCTGCAAGGCCGACTACGAATGGACGAAGCGTGAATGCTCCGGCCCCACCTGCACGGCCAAGCTCGGAGCCCGCGTCTATTACAACGGTTACATGACGGGCTCCATGAGGCTCACCCTCACCTACGTGAACGAGTCCTACTACATCAAGGAAGAATGGGTCGACCACTGCGCCTCGATCCGCCCCAGGACGGCTGCGACTGCGGAGAGCTCCTGACATGCGCCGCCTCTTTTCGCTCCTCCCTCTTCTTCTCCCGCTGCCGAACCTCGTTCAGGCGGCTGATCCCGTCTGCACGCTCGAGAACCGCGTCTGCGCCGAGAACAACAATTCCGGGAAGTGCATTCGCTACGAGAACACCTTCACCTGCGTGAGGCTCAATCCCGCGGGCTCTCGCTGCACGGTCGACGCCAATCCGACGCTCAGTGACTGCACGCTCTCCGCGCCCGTCTGTTCGGCCGAGTCCGGCGGCATTTGCCTCGAGACCACGACCGACTTTGTCTGCAAGTCCGAACCCTCGGGCGAAGGCATCCGCATCGACGACACCTCCGTCACAGTCTCATACTCGAAGGAAACCAAGGGCGAAATCCCTGCCGGCTGCATCATCGGGGCCGAAGTCTGCCTCGACGACGACGCGCGCGACATTGAGGTCGAAAACTGGGAGGGACACTTCGTCTCCGCCAATCCCGTCTGCTGGGTGACCGAACGCACGATCCTCTGTCCCTCCGTCGACGGCGCGGCCTCCTGCCAGAAGCTCGAACTCGCGGGCTGCCAAAAGCTCACCGACCCCGTCTGCGAAACCGAGGAACACGGCGTGTGCGTGCGCTGGTCCTCGACCTATCGCTGCACGCGTGACGAAGTCATCGGCGACGACGTCGTGACGACGCCCGGCGACGTGACCGAGGACGACTCGGCCTGCCGGAAGGAGCTCGAGGATGCGGCCGCCCGGGGCGAAAACTGCACCGTCAATTCCAAGGTCTGCGTGAAGACCGACCCCACGGGCGTCCTCCCTTGTCTCGAATACCGCACGACCATGACCTGCACATCGTCGTCGACCGACACCTGCGCCCCCCTGAAAAACCTTTCGGGTTCGGGCGACTGCATGCTTGCGGCCGAGCCCGAATGTACCCTCACGGACGCCGACGGCAACTGTCGCCGAACCGAGTCGACTTATGTCTGCACGGAGTCCGTCACTTCCGAATCCGTCTCACCCGCCACCTTCCTCAAGGCCATGACGGTCACGAACTGGCGCGAGAGCGACGACTGTCTCCTTGACGACGGCTCCGTCATGACTGCTTCCCTTTCGCTCCTCTCGCGCGCGAGCACCACCGACAATTCGTCGGGTTGCATACTGGCGTCCCGCACCTGCATCGAGGGCGAGGGCCTGCGCTTTGTTGAAGGCCGTCCCGCCTACCGCGCCTGCTGGGCATGGGAGGAGAAGTGGACCTGCAGGGCCGAAGGCAACGAATGTCTCGAGTACGAGAAGGACCCGTCCTGCAAGCTCGTCTCCGAAACCTGCTCCGACGGCAGCACCGACTGTCCCCGATCCTCACGCGTCTACTCGTGCACGCGTCCCGGCCTCTCCGCCTCCGTGGGCCAGGTCTGCGACGGTCAGATCTGCGTGGGCGACCAGTGCCAGGACGTGGGCGACACGGCTGACGGCGACTTCATCGACGCAATCCTTCAGCTTGAGATCGGACGGCAGCTCTCCGTCTACGGCGACACCAACGTCAACGAATTCTTCGGCGGCACGGTCTCCACCTGCCGCGACCGCATGGCGGCCGAGACCTGCTGCCGCGCCGACGCTGCCCCCAACACCTCGAACGCCGCCTTCGGCCAGTACCTCCTCTTCGGCGTTGCCGCAGGCGTCGAATTCGTCAAGTGGATCGGCTCGCCCTACGTTTACGACCTCCTCTCCTGGTCGGACAAGACCTCGTGGCTCCTCAACAAGATCTACGGCTCGTCGGGCACGGGTGCCTACTCCCCCACGTTCTCCTTCTGGGGTGCAACCGCCCAGTACTCCGAGTCCGCAGGCTGGACCTTCAACTTCTCGTCCGCGGGCTTCGTCTCCGCCATGGCCAGCCAGTTCTGGAACAAGTACCAGAGCTGCCGCGCAACGGACCAGCGCACCGCGCTCGCGAAGACCCAGCGACTCTGCCACTACGTGGGCACCACCTGCGAGAAGAAGGTGACGGGGCTCGGCTGCGTCGAAACCGCCGAAAAGCACGTCTGCTTCAACTCCCGCCTTGCCCGCATTCTCAACGAGCAGGGCCGCCCGCAGCTCGGACGCGACTTCGGCAACCCCATCAAGCCCGACGCCCGCGGCTTCACGATCGACGAATTCGCAAAGCTTGACTTCTCGAAGATGGACCTCTCCGAATTCATCGCCGACATCGTCAAGGAAGTCACGGCCCGCGGAAACATTTCCGCCGAGGCCGCAGCCGCACGCGCCAAGGAACGCATCGAGGCCATGGTCAAGGGGGAACTCGCCACTACGGCCAAGCTCCCCGGCGCTTCCGACACCGTCGCCTCCAAAGACCAGCCCACGAAACCCGACGGCACGGGCGGCCCCTCCACCCCGAGCTCGAAGTGAACCTCTCGTCCATTCAAACACCGACCATGAAGATCAACATCATCACCGGAATGATCCTCGCCGCGCTCTGCCTCCTCCTTTTTGCAGGCACCGTTGCTGACGCATTCGCAGGACCTCTGCCGTCCACAGGCGGCCATCCGCTCGATTCGTCCCTTTCGAATGCGCAGGGCGAATTCGCGTCTTACGCCCCCGCTCGTCCTCACGATGCACCCGACGTTCGTCATCCGTCCACCTGGTGGGACGAGGACGTCTGGGCGGATCCCGATCGTCCCTTCCTCTATTACGGCGACAACGCGGTGCCCGACATGCGACCGGGCTCTACCTTCGAGCCGCCCGAACCCCAGTCTGTCGTCAAGCCCGATGAAAAGCCCTTCGACCCCGAGGACTTCACCGCCTTCAAGACCGTCGAGGATCTTCGAGCCGAACGCGAACGCCGCCTCAACACGGCCATCATGAATCCGTCGCCCGCCAACATGCAGTCCTATCAGGCGATCAACGCGCACCTGCTCGCGCTTTCCGCCCGCTTTGCGCAGGCCTGGCAGCTCGGCCGCATGCAGAACCCAGGCTACGACTGGACCACGACCGCACCGTCCGCCAACTTCGCCACCGTCGAGCTCGGTGGCATAAAGCGCGACAAGTCGCATGCGCTCGTCAAGTCCCTTCAGGGCGACGCAGGCCTTCTCTTCATCGGCAAAAAGGGCGATCCCCTTACCCAGGTCGCCGCCGGACCCGTTCGTGCATTCGCCAACACCTGGGGACTCGAGCTCCTCGCCGTTGCCGACGGCATCAATGCACCCGCCGCCGGATCTGCCGTTCCCGGTTTCGAAGGGTTCGACCTCGTGCAACCCGACGCAGGCCGCGCGAAGAAGCTCGGCGTCAACACCCTGCCCGCCGTCATTCTCGTGCCCAACCCCAAGGCCATGTCACGACCCGACTTCGCACTCCTGCGCGGAGGACTTGCCGGTCGCGACGGCATGCTCATCGCCGCAGGCGCGGTTTCGGGCGAAGAACTCTCGCGCCGCCTCGTCTTCATCCTCTCGAACCCTTCGGGCTTTGAAGACACGCCGCACATCAGGGGCCGCGCCGCGCCCACTGGCTCGCCGCTCCTGCCGCCCGATCCTGCGCTCAGGATACCGCCCGCCCAAACTGCCGATACTCCGCCCGTCGTGATCCCTCACGCCGGTGCCGCGCTCAACCCGAAACCCGTTCGCTGACGCCGTACGCCGACCAGCACATTGATTGACGAAAAATCTCCAACCAAGAAACTCAGCCCATGAAAAGAAGAAACTCATTTGCACCTCATCTGCCAAAGCCTGCGCTTCTGCCTCTCCTCGTCCTCCTTGCGCTCCCGCCCTGCACCTCTCAGGCCGGGTTCCTTCAGGAGTTCTATGACGACGCCAACCTTCAGAGCAGCTACACGGCTCCGGGCCTCTACGCGTCCGCCTCGATGGACACCGTCACGGGCGGCCGCTTCATCCTCAAGGCCAATCGTGAGGATTTCCAGCCCTATTACCTTCAGGGGCCCGAACTCAAGGCCGGCTGCGGCGGCATCGACGTTTTCCTCGGCGCCTTCTCCATTCCGTCGAAAGACGAGTTCGTGAGCTTTTTGCGCTCGATCGGCACGGCCCTGCCCGGGCTCGCCTTCCATGCAGCCCTCCAGTCGCTCGCACCCGACCTCAACGAACAGATCTCTCAGTTCCGCGACATGCTCATGCGCTACGCCAGCATGCTCGGAGACTCCTGTCAAGTCGCCGAGAACATCATGAACGCGGGACCCAACGAATGGATCTCGACACTCGGCCACAAGGCGAGGAATTCCCTGCGCAGTCTCGGTCAGGCCGAAGACGCTCACGACGCCGACTCCCTCACCCGTGCTGACGGCGGCAAGGTTGTTTCCAGCGCGCCCACGCGCACTGACACCGGCGGCAACATCGTCGAGGCTTCCGAACTCAATCTCACCTGGGCCCTCCTCATCTCGGGCAAGGGCTCTCAGCGCCTCACTCAGGAAAAGCGCGAGGTCATGATGTCGCTCATCGGCACCCGCGTCTTCGTTAAGAAGGGCTCGGGCACGAACACCACCATCGAGGAACGCAACTACCCCGCACTCGACCTTCTCAACGCCGTCCTCGGCGAACCCGGCTCGGACAAGATTCCCACGGAGGCCGTCGTCTACAAGTGCGATGAAAAGGACAAGTGCCTCAATCCGACCAGAACCACCTACAGCGACGTCAATCTCAACAACCAGATCTACAAGGCCATGACGAACTACAGGAGTTCGCTTGTCTACAGGGACGTCTCCAGAGTCACTGCAGAGGAGATGACCATGCTCGCCACGATCTCCTCCCTGCCGCTTCTCAAACTGGCCGAACTCGCTGCCTCTCCGCGAATGATCAACTTCTCCGACGGCATGCTCCAGACCTTCGCTCAGGTCGCTGCCTACGAGGCGATCCTCACCGCAGTCGGACAGCTCACCGAGGACGCCAAGAGCGTCGTATCGTCCTCGTCCGCCAAATCGGCCAACAGTCAGGCGACCGAGTACACCCAAACGCTTGTCGCCCGTTGCGACGTCCTTCGAGCCGAGCTTCTGAGCCGTGAAAAGGTCATGTCGGGCAGGGTCTCCCAGGTCTCGAGTCTCCTTTCCTACATTTCTCACCTTCAGCGCACCATCTACGGTGACTCCGCCATCGAAGCGCTTTCCACGATGCCGGGCAGCGGCATCACCCAGTAAGGAATCCTCATGACAACCGAAGCACTTGACTTCTACGCATACTGGAACGGAGCGCAGGTGGCCGACCTCTGGACGACCCTCGCACTCATCACGGGCACGGACGACTACCGCTCGCTCCTCCTCTGCGTCGCCCTGTTCGGCCTCATCTGCGCAGCCGCAGGCGCCGCCGTCCGCTACAGGGGCGGCGACCTCATCGTCTGGATCGCGGCCATGGTCTTCATCTTCTCGGCCGCATTCGTTCCCCGAGTCAACATCGCCGTGAGAGACGTGCGCTCCGCCAACGTTCAGGTCGTTCAAAACATCCCGCTCGGCATCGGCTGGCCCGCATCCGTCATCTCCCGCGCCTCCTACTGGCTCACCGAATCGTTCGAAACGGCCTTCGGAGACGTGGACGCCGCACGCTACACACGCTTCGGCGTGGCATTCCCGCAGCGCGTCGTCACGACCATGCTCTCCGTCAAGCCCATCACCGCCGACGGCAAGATGTCGCTCACCAACTTCACGGAACGCTGCATCGTTCCCGAAATTCTCGAAAACTCCGTCAAGCGTCAGGAGCTCCTCAACGCCCCCGACATCAATGCACTCATATCCACCAACGGCTGGGTCAATCCGGCACGTCGCGTGTTCATGAACAACAAGGTCCTGACCTGCACGGAGGCGGCTGAAGAACTCAAGAAAACCCTCGAGAAGACCGAGATTCCCGCCCTTGAGTCCCGCTTGCGCCTCAAGCTCAACGTCGACTTCAAGGACGGCGTAAACGCGGCCCTCTCCACGGCCATTCCGCAGGCCGAATCTATCATGCTCGGCGTCTCGCGCACCATGGCGGAATCTCTCAGACAGTCCCTCATGATGTCCGCGATCCCGGACACCACCATGACCTTTGCAGCCAAGGCCGGTCAGGCGCCTCTTTCGGCAGGCGTCGCCATTGCACGCTCTCAGGGCAACCTCGCCTCCGAGATCAATTACAGAACCCTGAGCGAAATGGCCCGATCGGCCCTCCCGAAGCTTCGCAACATCCTTGAGTTCACCGTCATCGGCCTCTGGCCCATGGTCTTCCTGATGATGCTCGGCACGGGTACAGGCGGCGCAATGGTCTGCCGCGCCTACTTCACGCTCCTCATCTCCGTGAGCCTCTGGGCGCCGATCACGGCCATCATCAACTACCTCACGCTTCACCTCGACATGGAGCCGATGAATCAACTCGTGAACTCCGCCGGCGGCGTGACCCTTGCGGCCGCCACCATGATTCGAGACGCAGGCGCCACCTCTCAGGCAATGGCGGGCTCGCTCCTGTGGCTCGTCCCCGTGCTCGCTTACGCCGTTGCCAAGGGCAGCGACATGGCCCTCACTGCCATGACCTCCTCCGTTCTTGCCCCCGCATCCTCGGCAGCTCAGGCTCAGGGCTCCCAGCTTGCCATGGGCAACGTGTCCGCCGGCAACGCCTCCCTCAACAACGCATCTCTCAACAACATGTCCGGCAACAAGACCGACACTTCGAGCAGTTGGGCGGATCCCAACACGCACAAGGTCGAACTCGCTCAAGGTACGGCTGCCTTCGACCGCTCCGCAGGACAGATGACTGCCATGAACGTCCGGAAGTCCGACCTCGGGGTCTCGTCCGACACGGCGAACATGAACGCTGTCCAGGATGCCAATAACTTTGGCACCTCGTCGGTTGCGACCAATGCAAGTTCGCTTGCAACGAATTCTGGGGTTCAGTCCGTTTCGGGTAGCGGCGTAACCAACAGCGTCAATCGCGATGACGGCTGGAGCGTCACCAGGAACTCCGGCACTACGTACGGGACGAATGAATCGGCGAATTACGGAACCGTAAACTCCAGTGCCTTCGGTGCCAATGGAGGACGTGAAGGACGATCTGTGAACACTTTCACTTATTCTTCAGGTTTAAGCGTAGCTTCTGGAGGAATTACGGGAATTAAGTCTGGAGAAATTACTCACCAGGCTCCATCCAGCACAACAAACCTGAATGATCAAGCTCAAATCAATGAGCCTTCGCGGGCTGGTCTTAATTTTCCAGAAAACGCTCTTTCAATTAGCCCAAATTTATCCAGTCTTGCAAGCTCAGGTCTTTTTGCTAAACAGAACGGACCTAAAAATCAAGTTAATCAAACAAATTCTCAAACCTCAAGCATCACAGATATTGGGAAAATTAGTGCATCACCAACAGCTTCGAATGCAGCATTGCTTGCAGACGTAACTGTATTTAAGTTTAGTGAAGGAAAAACCACATCTTTCCAAACTGGAAACGCCTTCAATATTAATGAACAGAAGGGCGAATCCACATCCATCAACAATGGAACTCGAAATACGTTGTCAGACTCGAGCAATGCTCAGTTTATTGATCAGCGAGGAATAACGAATGGACGATCTTCCTCTGACAGTATTTCTGATCAGGACGCCTCCACCCACACTGCAAGTAACGGCACTGCAAATAAGGTAACTCAGGATAGAGACAACGTGGTTCGAGACCTTGGTCTTGCTATGGCTGGCGGGGATGCCTTTGAAGCTTTGAGAATGTTTAACACTAGCTCTGAAAACCGTGCCATTTTGACCAGCATGGTTGACAAGCAACAACCTCATTTGGAAACGGTATTGCCTCCAAAGCAGAAAAGCGTTGCAAAAAATCGAGATGAATTCATTGGAACGACACGCGATGACATTCAGAGAGACTATCTGGCTTCTTCTGCCGGAGTTCAAGCCACAAGTGACGATTCAGTTCAACGTCGAAGGGCTGAAAAACATATTGACATTCCAACTAAAGCAGATTTCATGGCACAAACCACGCAAGAACGAGATCTTGCCAACTATAAGATGGGGCTGATGGCCGTCTCGACTTCCGAATACCTTCAAAAAGAAACTGGTCTTTTAAGCGTTCTCGAAAGGGCCTTTGGAGGCGCATTCACGTATTCCTCTCCACAAGAAATGTATGCGCACCTAAGCACCGAAGCTGAGACAAATAGTCAACTTAGAGAAAGCTTAACGGAAATCGGTAGAGTTTCCGGGCCAGGAGTTTCCGAACAGGATATCCTTTCAAAAATGAGGAAAAATTAGATTCGATCTGAAAACCAGTAAGCCACCTCACTATCAGACATTTTAGGTTTTGAAAAACTTAACCTTGTTCCTTTCGGATAAACATACTTTCTGGACCAAAAGCCTCGGTGTGCAGCTAACCACTCCAAAAAAGTGGGTTTCTTATGTACACCGAGGACTTTCCGGTAAAGGTATGGAATCCCCGTCAGTTCAAACACCTCTGAGGCATAGAAGAAAGCCCAACACATGCACCAACGATAGGTACGGACCTGATGAAGGACCGTACCCTCTTCAGTTTCTTCGACATAGGAAAACATCACGACCTCAATACTTTCTAGACAAAACTAGCCTAGCACAACCTCACCAAATACGTACCCCCCAACATTTTCGAAGGACATCGTTCACTTATGGAATTCCTTGAAGCAAAAGCCATTGCCGAGCGCCTTGGCTTCCAACTCTTTGCCGACGTTCGCGGCGACACCAACGCGCTTCGCCTCTTTACTGATGCTTTTCGCCAGAAGTACGGCAAGAAGTACCGCTGCGGCGTCTACATGCAGTTCAGGGCCGACGGCTCCTGCTACATCGGCCAGTCACTCGACGTTGACAGGCGCCACAAGCGACACCGCGAACTCGGCGTCATCGTCGACTATCTGGCCTTCCGCTGCTGGCCGCCCAGCGTCCTGATGGAAAAGGAAGACCTGTGCATTCAGGACGCTCTGGCTCTGGGCGTGCCGCTCGTGAACAAGACGTTGAAGTGCGGCACCCTGAAGAAGTCCGACGACTACGATCAAATCTTCACGCCCGATGAGCAGGACCTTTTCATCGAGCGGATCGCAGCCCGACAGACGCCGCTCACCCAGTGGCCGAACTTCTGCAAGAATGCAGAGCGCTCGGAGCTTCGTGACTGGGAAATCTTCAGCCAGCATCCGCGGTTCATGGAGCTCTACCAGAAGGCAGCCTTTTATCTGAAGACCACCGTCCCCAATCCTGAAGAGACGGAGTCCGTCACCTGGCAGTGCGCACTTTGCAACGAAAAGAGCCTTCAGGGATCAATCCGGTGGGTCATCAAAATACGCTGCGGCGCCACCGTGACTTTCGAGATCTTCCACTACAGTCAGGCGAAGTACCAGTACTTTGCGAACATAGCGGTTGCGCCAGATCTCGTCTATGAGGCCATCGACTCTCAGAAGGCGGGACAGCAGTACCTCCCCTTTGCCAACCTGTGCCTCCCTCCCCGTCGGCAGCCGCCCACGCTGAAGGATCTTCAAATCAATGGCGTATTCAGAAAGGAAGGTGCGGACGAAGACGGACCGAACGCGCAGGCCGAGTTGCTCACCCGGCCGATCGCCCTGGTCGACACCTCGAGTCTGGGGATGTTGACCGTGCCGTTCGACGCACTCGAGAGCGTGCTCGAAGACGACGTCATTGCGACCGCCGCAGCCATGGCGAACATCGCGTGCATGCGGACGCAGCTCGTGGAGTCGGCAGACAACAACAGTCTTCTCGCCTTCAGGATGCTCTATCTTTGAGGCAAGAAGTCGCACCTCCTCGTGGTCCCTCACTCGTCTGAGAGCGCAACAGGTCCTTGGCTGGCGGGGCTACAAACACACTAGTCCCCGCCTCAGGCTGCGGCCAGCCGAGATCGCCGAACTGAAGACCTCGACAACGGCCTCATCCCGGCCATATCCAAGAACACCAGGGCAAATCCGGATCTTCGCCATTTTCGACACGTTCTCTGTCGTACGACTTCAGAATCCTGAGACTCTACATGATCGGCTTCTTGCTGCGCCTGTCGATCGTTCGTGACAAGCTGGAGGAACTTCTGATGTTGTTGATTTTCTGCAGCGTCAAACCTCAAAATGGAACGGTTTTTATCTCATACTGAAACGGTGGTTATTTGCTCCTCCCTCTTGCTTCATTCCAAGAAGGGTTCTGGCCTCAAAACTCGGGGTAACTTAATTCAGCGAAGCCTGTAGGGCGGCCCCCCAAGCGTCGAACCGAATGTGCCTTGGAGACCTTCAACCATGACTGCTAAGTTTAGTTATGCGTTGCCAGGCCGAAGGGCAAGTTAGAATACGGCATCAACGCCACGAAGATCTCGGCCTTGTGCCGTTGCCCGTCACTGGTGGTGTAGTAAGTGGATCGCCCGAATAATTGATCAAGGCAACCTGACTGGGATGCCATACTGACATCCTTCATGGACGCAGGAGGATCTCGCTTGTATTCGTTGTACGCGCGGCCGAAGGGCGAGTAGCATATTATTACGCGTCTCTACAAATAGGATGTCTCCAAGAAGAGAGCCCATAGCTCTTGCTAGAGAGATTTTGGAAACCTA
>ENA-UPWO01000284-UPWO01000284.1-human-gut-metagenome-genome-assembly--contig:-NODE-284-length-34273-cov-22.625483_pt1 | contig 34273 bp, 29 predicted proteins | sample MGYA00250056_ERZ773388 | MGnify/ENA primary metagenome ERZ773388 (study PRJEB29103, sample SAMN06112004) | human gut metagenome | biome: human gut; feature: ankylosing spondylitis patient; material...
TTTGTACAGACGGTGACGTTCAGGCGGCTTTGCCCCCCGAAAGAGCTGTCTGACGGTCAAAGTGAATCCTCTGTCTTAGACAGGGGAGCTTCAAATGTGCGCGCTCGGGAGGAGATCCATGGGAAGGGGCGGCCTGGACGGGACCGTCCATTCGGGCGCAGCATTCTGTATCATGAAGGCTCCGATCCCCCGGAACGGAACATTCAGGACCAACACACAAACGGAGACAACTCGTGGTTACGCTTCAGGAACTCCAGGCACGTCATTCGCCCGAAAAGCAGGCCCGCATCCGCGCCTTTGCGGAGGAGCTGCTCAAGACCTTCGAAGCCAATCATGCAACATACGTGAACGCCCGCAAGGCGCTTGAGGCCGCCGAGAAGGAGCGCCGCCGCCAGAAGGCGCTTGCACGCAAGCGCGCCAGGGCCGAGGCCGCCAAGCTCAGGGCCGCCAAGGCCAAAGCTGCGGAGAAGGCCGCAAAGGCCGAGGAAAAAGCGAGGGAAAAGGCGAAGGCAAAGGCCGCTGAGGCGTCGAAGGAAAAGACGCAAGCCTGAACGCCAGCCCGAGAGGTCGGGCGGCGAAGGCAGACAAAAAGCAAACAGCCCCTGTGGGATTCCGCAGGGGCTGTTTGCTTTTAGAAGGTCGGAAAGTCGAACGGAGCGGTGATTTCGAGCGGGCGGCCCGTCATCGGGTGCGTGATCCTGAGTGATGCGGCGTGCAGGCAGAGCCTGTGCTCGCGGGTTTCCTCAAGGAGGCCGCGGGTGCCGTAGAAGGGGTCGCCGTCGATGGGAAGGCCGAGTCCTTCGGGGTGTGCGCAGTGCACGCGCAGCTGATGGGTTCTGCCCGTGCGCGGGTGCAGGGCCACGAGGCTCTTGAGGCCTTCGGGGGTGTCCTCGACGCCGATCACCTCGTAGTCGGTGAGGGCCTCGCGGCCGCCTTCGGAGACGGGCAGCACGCACTGCTTCGGGCGCTCGAACCAGTGAAGCGCGATCGGGAGTGCGATCGAGCCCTGCTGGCGCTCCTCGCCCTCTAGCAGGCCCTCGAGGCGCGCGATGTAGGTCTTCTGTGCGGTGCGGTCGGCGAAGGCGAGGTTGAGGGGCCTCAGGGCCTCCTTCGTCTTGGCGAAGGCGAGCACGCCCGAGGTGCCCATGTCGAGGCGGTGCACGACGAAGAGTTCGCCGCGGGTGCGCTCGAGGATCTCCCTTGCGCTCGTCGTCTCGCTGCCGCCGGGCACCGAGGCGAGCCTCGCGGGCTTGTCGACCACGACCATGAAGTCGTCCTCGTAGAGGACTTCCGGCTCGGCCGTCCCGGCGGGATCCTGCTGGGGACGCGGGGGCTCGTGGGGAATGCCCTCGAGGAGCTTCGAGAGCAGGAACCTTGCGCCCGACTTCGGGGCGCAGAAGGTGCCGTCGTGGCGGATGTCCCAGCCCGGAGACGGGCCCCGCCACCAGCTCGTGAGCGCGATGAGCCGGCTCGAATCCCTGCGGGCGGGGTCGGCATTGCGGCGCATCAGAAGGCGCACGCACGGATCGTCGAGTCCGTCGGTGAGAAAGCCGCGCCAGACGGCGCGCCTTGCGCGCTGCTCGCGTCCGCCGTGGTCGTCGTCGCGGTCGGGAAACGGCGCGAAGACCTCGGCGAGCACCTCCCTGAAGGTCGTCCCGCGGCCCTTGCCGTCGACGAGGAGCGCCTCGCGCACGTCCTCGTCCTCGACGCGGGGCTGCACGAGCGCGGCGGTCGCGTCCTGCCAGCGGGTCATGAGCCCGGCCCGCACGGGCTCGAGCAGGGCTTCGGCCCGCACGATGCCGTCATGTTCGACGAGCATCAGGCCCACGCGTCCCGTGAATCCCGCGGGGACGAAGCCCGCAGCCTCGAAGCGCCTGCGGGCCTCGAGGACGCAGGCGTCGGGGGCCGTGGTCCAGGGATCGGGAAGCGGGGCGGGGCGTCCGAGGACGAAGGGAAATTCTATGACGAAGGGCACTGAGGAAAGCGGCATGGGCGGACGGCGTCTGGAGGACGTAAAGTCGGACGGAAATGCAGGCATTTTAGACCAGCGGCATCTGATCGGGACTTTCCCGAAGCCCGTGCGGAAGAAACGGGCGGCGGGCATAGAATTTGGCGGCAAAGCCGCGCGCCCGCCGGAAAGGATTCGTGCGAGCGTGCGGACTATCCCTTTCTATTCAAACATGAGGATGGACATCATGACCGAACTGCCTCCGCTTCTTCCCGAGTACCTCGAGCCCGTCAGGGCGCTCTTTGAAAAGCCGCGCGTCAAGCAGGCGATGAAGCTCCTCGACGATGGCGCCGAGGCCGCGATGGTCATGCAGTGCGAGCTCTGCGAGATTCCTGCGCCGACTTTTCATGAAGAGGTCCGCGCCGCCGAGATCGTGCGCCGCATGAAGGCGCTCGGCCTCAAGGACGTGCACGTTGACGAGATCGGCAACGTGATCGGCCGTCGTCCCGGCAGGGGCGCCGGTCCGGTGCTCGCCATCGGCGCGCACATGGACACGGTGTTCCCCGAAGGCACGCCGATCAAGGTCCGCCGCGAAGGCGACCGCTATTGGGCGCCCGGCATCGCCGACAACTGCTGCGGCCTGCGCTGCCTTCTTGAGACGATCCGCGCCTTCGAGGAGACGGGCGTCGAGACCGAAGGCGACATCTGGTTCGTCGGCACCGTGGGTGAGGAGGGCAACGGCGACATCCGCGGCTCCAAGCACCTTTTCAACGGCACGAACCACATCGACGGCTTCCTCGCCGTGGACAACGCCGACATGGGTCGTCTGCTTTACGCCGCCATCGGCAGCCATCGCTACCGCTTCACGATCACGGGTCCGGGCGGCCACTCCTGGACGAACTTCTCGGAATGCCCGAGCGCGGTCCACGCCATGTGCCTTGCGGGCGCGAAGGTCGCGCACGTGAAGGTGCCCGAAGGCCCGAGGACTACGTTCACGATCGGCACGATCAAGGGCGGCACGAGCGTCAACACGATCGCCGCCTCCTGCCAGGTCGACGTCGACATGCGCTCGCTCGACGACGGCAATCTTGCCGCGCTCGAAGCCATGATCTTCAAGTGCTTCGAGGAAGGCGTGGCCGAGGAGAACGCCATCTGGGGCGTCACGGATCCCGCGAAGCAGGTCAGGCTCGAAGTGACCATGATCGGCGACCGTCCGGGCGGCCAGCGTCCGCACGACTGCCCCGTCCTCCAGACGAGCCGCGCCGTCATGGACTGCCTCGGCCTCGAGCTCAAGCGCTACACCTGCTCCTCGACCGACGCCAACAAGCCCGTGAGCCTCGGCATCCCCGCCACCTGCCTCTCGGGCGGCGGCGCGATGTACCGCACCCACACCGTCGACGAGTACTACGACGCCATCCACATCGAGGAAGGCCCCAAGATGGTCTTCCTCACGGCCTGCGCACTCGCGGGCGCCGAGGGCATGAAGGCGCTTCTCCCGAAGCTCCCTGCCGCCTGAGCCTGAATCCGATGCCGTCTTCCTTATCGAAGACGACTGAAGGGGCCGCCCGTGAACGTCCGCAGGCGGCCCCTTTTCACGAAGTTTCGGGAGAGCGGGCGTCAGCTGCGGCGAAGTCCCTCTCGGAACGAGCGGAAACCCGCTTTCGCCACCTTCCGGGGTTCCCGACAACTTCGTAGCGGTAAGCGCAATCCCGCCCCACGCGCATCTGCAGGACCTGCATGAACCGACGATGCACGATCCTGCTCGACTCTTGAGCACGCAGTTTTGTATTGCGCTAAGTAGAAATACTGAATTTTATAATTAAGATTTTTTACGTACGATAGTGAAAGTGCCGTATGGTGAGATCTCATCTGGTCATCCATTCCCGATGGGGGCTGAAGGGGTGATATTCGTGACGGCCGTTTGAGTTGTTGCGTGGCACATATCCCGAAATGGGTAGGACGGGTGAGGTTTCGGGCGAATTTAGGGTTTTGTGCGGGCCGCTCAAGGGAGCGCACGGATGTGACAATTGAATTTCGCACGGCGCGAAGGGGAGTGAGAATTGTTTTGTTCTCGTGTGCGGGCTGGGAGAGATTCGCGACGACGCGCTCGGGCGTCCGGTCGTGCGCCGTGCCAATGAAAAGAAAGAAATTTAGCGAGGGCAGCTTTTGCGCATGCTTCGAATTGCGGAAAACGCAATTCACGGTCTCGTCGCGGCGGATTCGCGAGTGAACGGGGGGCAAACGGGCGGGCGGATTCCCTGTATGCTTCTCTTGTCGCTTGTGCTTCCCGCCTACTTGCTTGCGGGGTTGCGCGGCGTCCGTTCGGGATCGGATTTTGTGGGTCCGCCCCGAATTCAGCAAGATCTGCCGGTCGGTCGGTGGATTTGATTTTCAGCCCTGCCCCATGCGGTTGCAGGGCTTTTTTTGTCTCGGCGAGAGGCGTCGTGTTCTGGATTCTTATGCGAGCCTTAAGATTCGCACAAGGTTCGCGGATAGAATCGGATCATCCACGCGCAGTCCGAGGCGTCGTTCGATTCGCCTGCGGCGCATGCGGCAACCACAGCGCACAAGTACAGAACAAAAATGACAGCCATTCACGAAGAGGGCGCGCCTCGAAACTCCCGTGCCTTTCTGATCGTCTTCCTGGCGTTTCTCTCCGCCTTTGGTCCGTTCGTGACCGATTTCTATCTTCCGACGCTTCCTGATCAGACGGTCGACTTCGGCGCGCCCGCCTCGATGGTGCAACTCGGTCTTTCCGCCACGATGTGGGGGCTTGCCGCCGGGCAGCTCTGGATCGGTCCGCTTTCCGACACCCGCGGGCGCAGGATTCCGCTCGCGGCGAGCCTCGCGGTCTTTTCGCTCGCGACGGCGGGTGCGGTTTTTGCGCCCGACATCGAGACCTTCATCGCGATGCGCTTTCTCGAGGGGCTCGGCGCCTCGGGTGCGGTCGTGATGTCCCGCTCGATTGCGGCCGACCTGCATGCGGGCAGGGAGCTTGCGACCCTGATGGCCGTCGTGGGCGCCATCCAGGGTATTGCGCCCGTCACCGCACCCATGATCGGCGCCCTGATCGCCGAGGCGGCGGGCTGGCGCGAGATCTTCATGCTGTTGCTCGCGATCGGCGTCTCGCTCATTGCACTCAGACGGTGAATGCCGCGGACGGGACTGCCCGATTTCGTGCGGGGCGCTTCGACTTGTGGCATTCTTTTGGGTTTCCGTACGCAAGTTTCGAGCCCGCCCATGATCAAGAGCCGCCTCACGCTGACGCTTCTCGGCGCCTGCGCCGTTCTCGCCGCCGCCTGGCCCTTCCGCTACCAACTCTATCTACATCTGCCGTCAGAACCCGTCCATAGGCTTGTGGTGAAGGACGGCCTCTACTGGCTGAAGGGGAAGGTGTACAGCGGCCGCATCACCGAGACGGACGTCCTCAAGGGAGGAGGCCTCATCACGATCACACCCGTGATCGACGGCGTCAGGGAGGGAAGGTCCGTCACGTTCGACGACCGCGAGCCCGTGGCCACGGCCGAATGGGTCGCAGGCAGGCTCGAGGGCCCCGCCGTCAGGACCTCCCGCCGGACGGGACGCGTTCTCGAGGAAGCCTTCTACAAGGACGGGCGTCTTGACGGCGAACGCAGGCTTTACGGCGATGACGGCACCCTGCTTAGAAGTGAAACCCATGCGCGCGGCGTGCTCGACGGGATGGTGAGGGAGTTCGCGCCCGACGGCACGAAGCGTCTTGAGGCCGAATACAGGGCGGGGAAGCTAGATGGAAGAACCCGCCGCTTCAATGAAAAGGGCGTGCTCGTTGAGGAGACGACTTATGTTGCGGGCGTGCGCCAAGGTCCGTTTGAGCTCTTCTTCAAGGAGACGGGCGAGCCCGCCGTGTTCGGAAACTATATGAACGATTCCTTCGAGGGGCGCGTGACGACCGTGAGGCCCGACGGGACTCGCGAGATCCGCTCCTACGTGAGGGGCGTCGAGAAGGGGCCCGTCGAAATCTACGCGAGGGATGGGAAGAGGATCGATCCGGAGGCGGTGCAGGAGCTTGCCGCCGATGCGCCTGTCGAGGTCCAGGAGGCCGAAGAACACCTGCAGGAGAGGGACGAACCTTGAGACGGCGCCCTTCATGAGCACAGGCTGTTACAACCGGACATGAGTCGGACAGTCGCTTTTCCTATAATTTTCAGAATGCCTTCAATCGGAAAACATTCCTGAGAAACAACCCGCTCATGAAAAGCGCATCCGTCTTATCCGTCCTCGCGGCCGGCACGATTGCCGCGATTTCCACTTCGGTCTGCGCAGGCTCGAACGGCACCGATGCCGTCATGCGCAGCCTCGACCAGGTCAACCGCATCTACACGCCCGAAAAGACGACGCACACGGAGCTTCTCCTGCGTCTCAACGACCTGGGTTGCCACTACCGCGTGAACAACCGCATGAAGGCGGACCCCGAGGACGTCATGAAGCACACCTTCGGGTGGTTCTACAGGCTTCTGCCCGACGAGCGCGGCATCGCCAACTGCTTCCCCGTCACGGTCTTCTTCCAGAACAGGGAGGACGGTCGCGATGTGATCGAGATCGACGGCGGCTCGGGCGGCGACCGCAAGGCGCTCATCAACGCGCTCAAGCGACGCTGGGGCGAGCCCCTCACGACGAAGGGCCGCAGGCAGAACGCCCACTACTGGGTCTTCAACGCAGGCGACCGAACCATCGTCCTCAAGGAGATGGGCATCCTGCGCAACTACGAGATCGAGATCCTGCCCGTCTCCTACTATGACGCCGTCAAGCGCCGCATCGAGGAGGAGCAGGCAAAGGCCGAGGCCGCGAAGCAGGCTGAGCTGGCTGCCGCCCAACTTGCCGCCTCGAACCTCAAGGTCGCCGAGAAGGAGGCCCGCGAGCGCGAGGAGCGCATCGCACGCGCCCGTGAGACCGCCCGCACCCATGCCGGACGGCTCTTTGGCATCCTGACGCCGGGTGAAACCGACTTTCTCGTCGCTCAGGCCGAGGCTGAGGCCGCAGGCTGCAGGATCGAGCGCGACGGTTCGCTCGTGAAGACGGGCGAGGGACGCGGCGAGCCGTGCTTCATTCTGCCCGGCCATCCCGCACTCTCCGTCGAGCAGTTCAAGGGCGGGCTCGGCTTCATGGTCCGCTACGGCGCGGACGGCAACGGCGTCGACGCCATGCGCATGAAGCTTTCGGCCCTCGGCCCCGTGTCGAGCTACGAAAACCGCGGCTCCATCAACCACTACTGGCAGGACGCGGGCATGACCGTCGTTGAGACGGGCCACGAGCGCCACGGCTCTCCCGTGAGCTTCCTCTTCATCTCCAAGGCCACCTTCGAGAAGGAGCTCGAGCGCATCCTGCAGGAAAAGGCCGAGGCCGAAGCCGAACACAGGCGCGAGAACGAAACGCTGCAGAAGATGTTCTGACGTGCTCCGGCGCCTTTCGCAGTTTTCGAAACGGTCCTCCCGAACTTGGGCAGGACCGTTTGGTTGGGTCAAATGAGGATTTTTCTCGTCGCCTCCTCGACCTCCTCGTCCTCGCGCTTGTCGTAGCGCTGGGTGGTGAGGACGGAGGCGTGGCCCATGGCCTTTCGCACGAGGTTGATGTCGGTGCCTGCGCCGAGAAGCCTCGTCGCGAAGGTTCGTCTGAGGTCGTGAGGTGAGAAGTCCTCGACGCCCGACTGGCTGGAGCGGGTCTTGAGGATCTGGTAGACGGCGGAGGAGGTGATGGAGTGGCCCGTCGAGATCCTGCCGTAGCGGCGCACCGCCAGGAAGACGTTGGGACAGGGATCGCCCGCCCTGGCCTCGAGCCAGACGGCGAGGCGCTTCCATACGGCGTCGGCCACCGCGACGCGGCGCTCCTTGTTGCCCTTGCCGCGGACCGTGATCGTGTGGCGCACGTGGTCGACCTGCTCAAGAAGGAGAGAGGCGATTTCGGATCGGCGAAGCCCGCAGCCGAGCGCGAGCGCGATGATGGCGGCGTCGCGCTTCGAGCGGATGTCGCCGTCGGCCTCGGTGGTCTTGAGAAGACGTCCCGACTCGGCGGGCTTGAGGGCGCGGCCCTTCGGTACGCGGCCGCCGCGCACGGACTTCACCTCCTTGATGGCTGCATAGGTCTGCAGCGGCATGAGGTTCTTGAGCCAGCACTGCTTGCAGGTCATCTTGATGACGGAGAGCTGCAGGTTGATGGTTGCGGGCGAGAGGCCCGAGCGCACGCGCGTCTCCCGGAAGGCAAGTACATGGTCGTAGGTCAGCATCTGCCACTCCATGGCGTGAAGGTCGGCGGCGCCGAATAAGCGCGAGATCTGGTTGAGAAGCTGGATGACGCGCTTCTTCGACTGACCGTCGCCGAGCGTCATGACGTAGGCCTCGGCGGGATTGAAGAAGTCGCGGCGGCTCGGCATGACGACGGGAGCGGGAAGAGAGGAGTCCCTGAAGCAAAAGGCGCTGTCGAGGACGCAGCAGGAATAGTCCCTGACGGGACGATGACGAACGATGGAAGAAGCCAGCATGATGAGCGGACGAAAAACAATGGACACGAACGATGGGCGAACCCTGAAAAAGGCGTGGTTCCGCAAGCTTGTGCGCGGAATTCACGCGTTGTCGCAAAAACTATAAACGTTTTTCTGGAAACACTCGTCCCCGCGTTTTGAGGCTGGATCGGTGACGGGTGAACGTGAGGAACATCGGTTTGGCTGAGGCAGGCTATGATTCAGGATACCCTGATCACCACGTCGCCTCTTCAAAAGAAGGATTCCCGTCATGCCCGCTCTTGAGTCCCGATCCGCCGTTCTTGAGTCCTGTCGCTCGGACGAGCTCGAGCCGCTCGGCTTTGCGCCCGCCGAGAGCGTGGCGGCGATCACCTGCGTCGAGCTCCGCGTGCCCTGTGGGTCTCCGTCTCCGATCGGGGAGGGCTCGGTGGGGAAGGTTGACCTCAACCGCATGCTCGTGAAGAATCCGCTCGCCACCTTTCTCGTGAGGTGCACGGGCACGGCCATGACGGCCGCGGGGATCGAGTTCGGGGACGTGTGCATCGTCGACCGTTCGCTTGACGCCAGGTCGGGCGACATCGTGCTCGCCTACATCAACGCCCGCTTCACGATGCGCCGCTATGAGGAATACGGAGAAGACGGACGCCGCCTCGTGCCCGTCACCGAGATCACCGACAAGGACGACTTCAACATCGAGGGCGTCGTGACGGGGCTCTGCCGGAAGTTCTGACTGAGTGCACGGCCGTGAAAACCCTCGTGTGTCGGCGTGACGACACTCAGACGGCCTTGTCTCCTGCAGACTGAACGAAGAAGAGACCCGCGGACCGGGCGGGTCCCGACCATGAACAGGAGACCAGAATGCACAAGTTTCTTCGCACGATGACGGCAGCCGCCGTCGCAGTCGCCATGGCGCCCGCCTTCGCCGCCGATGCCACCTACAACGTCGACGTTGTCGTCGTGGGCGCGGGTGCAGCGGGCACCGCCGCAGGCTGGGCCGCTGCCGAAAAGGGCCTCAAGGTCGTCACGCTCGAAAAGCAGGCGATGGTCGGCGGCACTGGCAAGTTCTCCGAAGGCATCTTCGCCGTCGAGAGCTCCATGCAGCGCAACTGGAACTACGGACTCACAAAGGACGAGGCCTTCCAGAAGATCATGAACTACGGTCATTGGCGCGGAAACGCCAAGATGGTGCGCGCCTTCGTCGACAAGTCGGGGGAGACCATTGACTGGATGCAGGCCAACGGCGTGAAGTTCGAGAAGCTCTTCTCCAACTATCCCAACGGCCTCTACACCTGGCACATCTATGAGGGTCGAGGTGCGGGCTGGATCAATCTCTTCCAGCAGAAGTACAAGGATGCGGGCCAGACGCTGCTGCTCAATACCTGGGGCAAGGAACTCATCCAGGACAAGAACGGCACCGTGAAGGGCGTCGTCGCGACGAACAAGAACGGCGACAAGATCACCGTCAATGCGAAGGCCACGATCATCGCCACGGGCGGCTTCTTCGACAACAAGGAAATGCGCGAGAAGTACCTGCGCTTCCCTGATGCCGACGGCCTCGCCCAGAAGGGCAAGACCGGCGACGGCATCCAGATGGCCTGGTCCGCCGGCGGCGGCAAGGAAGGCTGCGAGGTTCAGGCCTCCTATCGCCCGGGTCCCCGCGGGATCGGCACGACGAACCACGTCTCCGCAACCGCCAAGCAGCCGCACCTGTGGCTCACGCCCAGGGGCGAGCGCTTCTGCGACGAGAAGATCATGCTTGAGTGGCCGTTTGCGGGCAATGCTCTCGAACGCATCGGCGGCACGATGTACGTCGTGTACGATCAGGCCACGCTCGACCACATGGAAAAGGACAAGGGCATTGATCTCGGTGTCGGTGTGATGGTTCCCGTCGGCACGAAGCTCACGAACTTCGAGAAGGAATGGGCTGATGCGGTCAAGGGCGGCTGGGCCTTCAAGGCCGACACGCTCGAGGGCCTTGCCAAGGCCACCGGCATGGATCCCAAGAAGCTCGTGAAGACCGTCGAGGCCTACAACGGCTTCTGCGCCGTGCGCCATGACGCCGAATTTGCAAAGGATCCGGCCTACCTGCGCGAAGTGAAGACGGGTCCCTTCTACGCAATCAAGTCGGTCGCTTCGTCGCTCGGCACGCTCGGCGGCATCAAGGCCAATGAACGCTTTGAAGTCGTGACGCAGGACGAAACGCCGATCCGCGGGCTCTATGCCGCAGGCAATGACGTGGGCGGCATGTACGGCGACTCCTACGACCTGCTGATGGCGGGCTCCACCGTCGGCTTCGCGGTCAACTCGGCCCGCATTGCGGTCGAATCGGCCGAAGCCTACATCAATGAGACGAAGTAAGGTCAGGACAGGCCTTCTGATGAAGGCTTCATGACATGAGGGGCGGCGGTCTTCGGACCACCGCCCCTTTCTGGTTGTGACAAATGGTGCGTCAGCCCATGTGCCAGTCCGGCAGGCAGCCGCCGCGATGCTCGAGCCAGTCGTAGATGTCGTCGAAGAGCGTGGGAAGAACCTCGAGATGGCGACCGACGCGGCGGGCAAGTCCCGCACGGCGCCAGTCTCCGATTGTCTGTGCGACCGTCTGGCGCGTGAGGTTGACGGTCTGCCCGATGACCTCTGCGGGCAGGTCATAGGGAATCCGCGTCCAGTCGGAGCCGAGCTCGGCCTGTTCGTGAAGGAGCACGGCCTTGAGGAGGATCTTGACGCGCTGCTCGGGCGGGAGCGTGAAGTTCGCGATCATGCCTTCGAGCGTTGCCTCCTGCTTGCCGACGGCGTGCTGGTACTTTTCGACGGCGAGTTCGGGATTTGTGAAGACGTGCCTTTCATAGAAGTCTGGCGCCGTGCACCAGACCTTGGAGGCCTGGATGGCCCGCGTCTCGACGTTGCAGCGGCGGCCGACGCTCGAGGTCATGTCGCAGAGCGTGGTGCCGGGAAGAAGGAGCGACATGATCGTCGAGTGCCCCGTCGTTGCTCCCGCCACGAAGTAGGCGCAGATGCCTTCTTCAAGCAGAAAGAGCCTGTTCGCATCGCCGCCGCGCTTGAGAACCTCGCCTGCCGCCACATCGCGAAGCGTCCCATGCTCGCGGATGAGGTCCGCAATGCGCGCAGGTTCTCTCGGGCAGACGTAGGGAAGGGCAAAGAAGATCTGTCTCATGGGCGGTCGTTGTCGGGGTGGATGGTCCTGAAGAAAGTATACCGAGGGCAGGAACATCAAAGGAAAGCCCGGGATTCCTGCGTGAGTACCTGCCGGATAACGACAAAAGAAAAAAGGAGCGCCGCAGGACTTCACGCGCCGCGGCTTTCTTAAGGCTACGTCCGTCATGGCTGCGATCGGCATGATGAACCAGGCGCGCGCCGCGAGCGGCGTGCGTCCCTACATCGTGCTTGAGACCGCCAAGGGCATCCTCATCTGCGACCCGAACCTCTGCGTTGCATGCCACCGCTGCGAGCTCGCATGCACCGAGTTCAACGAAGGCAAGGCCGACCCGCGTCTGGCCCGCATCAAGATCACGCGCAACGTCATGTTCGGCCATGCCGGCACGAACGTCTATCCGCCGACGAAGGGCATCTGGGGCGACGGCATCGTCGTTCAGGACACCTGCCGCCAGTGCGCCCATCCGACGCCGTGCGCCAACGCCTGTCCGCAGGGCGCCATCGTGGTCGATCCGAAGACGGGCGCCCGCCGCGTCGACAAGGAAAAGTGCATCGGCTGCCACCTCTGCGAAAAGGCCTGCCCGTGGGGCATGATGACCTTCGACGTCGAGGAGAAGAAGGCCAGCAAGTGCTTCCTCTGCGACGGGGAGCCCAAGTGCGTCAAGCACTGTCCGGCCGCCGCCATCCGCTACGTGCCCTGGATGGACCGCACGGGTGATGAACCGCGCCAGAGCATCCACGGCTACCTGCCGCAGGAAAACCGCGACCAGTGCAGCATCTGCCATCGTTGATTAGAGGAAGCTAGAAATGTCTGAAAACAAGAAATACGGCTACACCGGCAAGGGTCTGCGCGTTGACCTCACGACCGGCAAGATCACGGTCGAGCCGACCTTCCCGCGTTTTGACGGCTACATCGGCGGCACCGCCTTCGGCTACAAGGTCTTCTGGGACGAAGTTCCGCCCGAAACCGACTGCTACGCACCTGAAAACAAGCTCGTGATCGCTCCGGGCCCGCTCTCGGGCACCGGCGCCATCTGCTCCGGCCGCACCGCCATCACGACGCTCTGGCCGACCGCCTGGCCGCGCTCTCTGATCGCCTCTGCCCACGTCGGTGGCGAACTCGCCCACAAGCTCAAGTTCGCGGGCTGGGACTTCGTGATCATCGAAGGCGAAGCCAAGAGCCCCGTCTACCTCTACATCCACAACGAAAAGGTCGAGATCCGCGACGCCTCCGCTGCCTGGGGGCAGGGCACCCGCCGTTCCGCCGAGGTCCTCGCCAAGGAAACGACACCCGAAGCCAGCTTCGGCGTGATCGGCCAGGCCGGTGAAAACCTCGTGCCGATGTCGAACATGATGGTCGACAAGAGCCACTCCGCCGGCGGTCTCGGCTCCGTGATGGGCAAGAAGCACCTCAAGGGCATCGTCGTCTACGGCAACCAGGCCATCCACATCCACGCCGATCCGAAGGAATGGGAGGAGCTCATCGACTCCCACCGCAAGATCCTCGGCGCGCACACGCACTCTATCGTCTCGCGCAAGCCGCATCCGATGTTCGAGTACCACACGCCTGCGAGCCGCTGGTCCGCCTTCCCGGGCGCCAAGTGGGGTGCCGCCAATCCGCCCGTCATGCTCACCGACGCGGACATGGACCCGCACAACCTCAACCACATCGGCTACCGCACCTGCTCGTCCGAGTTCTACATGGGCCCGACGATGTGGAACTACACGGTGCGCAACACGGGCTGCTACGCCTGCCCGATCCGCTGCTACTCCGTGATCCGCGACGATGAAACGGCCGCGAAGTACAACGTCAACGCCATCACCGAACAGACCTGCATGGCGCTCTACGGCCGCTGGTTCTTCCCGTCGCTCCTCAAGGACCTGATGAAGCCCGTCTCCCGCGAGGCCTGCCTCGTCGGTAGCCAGACGATGGACGATCTGGGCCTGTGGTGCAACTACGGCCAGCTCCACCGCGACTTCTGCACGATGTACACCAAGGGCTACTTCAAGAAGTACCTGCCCGAAGAGGAGTACAAGAGCATCGACTGGTCCAAGATCGACAATCCCGATCCGCGCATCCTCCAGGACATCCTGCCGCGCATCGCCTACCGCAAGGGCGAGTTCGGCCGCTGGATGGGCGAGACGACGCCCGTCATGCTCGAGCACTTCGGCCTCACCGAAGACGAATGGAAGAAGAACCACGACACGCTCTACTGGTCCGTCGGCCATCCGAAGCACCACGGCAATGAAAACGACGGCCAGATCGGCACGGTTCTCAACTGCATGTACAACCGCGATCCGATGAGCCACGGCCACATCAACTTCTCGACCTCCGGTCTGCCGCTGGAGCTCCAGCGCGAGATCGCCGCGAAGTTCTGGGGCGACGGCTCCGCCGTCGACGGCATCGGCGACTATCGTCCGACCAACAAGTACAAGATGATCCGCCTGCGCTGGGTCATCGCCCGCAAGGAGCTGCACGACATGCTCGGCATCTGCTCCTGGACGGCCCCGTGGGAACTCTCTCCGCTTCGCGAGCGCGGCTACATCGGTGACATCGAGATGGAAAGCAAGGTCTTCAAGGCCGTGACCGGCATCTCCATGACCCAGGACGAGCTCGACAAGGCCGGCCTGCGCGCCTTCCTGCTGCAGCGCCTCTACACGATGCGCCAGCTCAAGACGAAGGACATGCGCCACGTCCACGACCGCTATCCCGACTGGATCTTCGACGACGCCAAGGGTCGCGCCCCGTTCACGAAGGGGACGATCCGCATGGAGCACGACGACATCGAGAAGAGCTTCGACCTCTTCTTCGAGCTCATGGACTTCGACGTGAAGACCGGCGCTCCGACGGAAAAGTGCCTCAATGAGTACGGTCTCGCCAAGGCCGTTCCGGTCATGAAGAAGGAAGGTCTTCTCTAAGTCATGGGCAAGGAACGGATGAAGATGCAAGAGAACATGAATCCGGCGCCCGAAGGCGCCCAGACCCCGGCGGACGAAGAAGCTGCCCGCGAGGCCGCAAGGCTCTCGCAGCTCAAGGCCGACATGCTCGTCCTCATCGACACGGTGGCCGACAGCAGCCGCGACGTGAAGCTCATCGACGGCGACACGCTCTTTGAGCGCTTCGCAAAGAGGGCGAGCGTCGCCGAAGCGCCCGAGGTCGACGAGCTCGTGCGCGAAGCCGAAGCCGACATCGACGCGGTCCTTGGCCGCACTGACGGCGTCTCCGCCAACGTGGTGAAGTTCCGCAGCAAGAGCGAGATGAAGGCACATGCCGACGAGGTTGCGACCCAGAAGGCGCAGCGCCGGGTCTTCTCGCGCCGCGAGGTGATCCAGAACCTCCTCGCGGGCAACGTTGCGAGCGTCGTGAAGGCCGCCGAGGCGGCCGACGCGAAGACGGAGCCCGAGGGCGAGGCGCGCGAGATCACGCGCGAGTACTTCGACGAGGTGCTCTCCCGCGTGCTCGAGGGCGACTACGGCGTCTGTTCTCTGGAAAGCTGGGACAAGGTGACCTATTACCACTACCGTCCGCTGCTTTCCTGCTCGTACGCGCGCATCCTCTCGGCCGAGAACAACCCGGTCGAGCAGGTGGTCGACATGATCCGCGAGTCGAGCCGCGTCTATCCGCGTCCGGTGGCCATCGGCGTCTTTGAGGAGCCTCCCTTCGGCATCGAGGCCGAGGAGCTCCAGGAGATGCTCAAGATGATCGCCCAGGACCCAGAAAAGCAGGACATTCGATTTACAACGAGCTCCATAGGAACCGTCTTCCTGTACTCGAACAAGTACCTCGAGGACGGCTACGCCGAATTCCTTGCCGAAGAGCAGGACGTCGGCGCCGTGATGAATCCGTAGCCCGTTGTAAAACCAGGAAGAATTGAAATGAAATTCCAGATGAAATCCACGGCGAAGGCCGTCGCGCTCGGCATCGTCACCCTGGCCGCCTCCGCGGCCTTCGCAACGCAGACTCCCGTCGAGTTCGACCTCAAGGGCCACGACGAGTTCGTCAAGTCCCTCGGCAAGGACGCGGTCGCGCCCCAGCAGAGGACTGCCGAAGAATCCAAGGCCATTCTCGCCAAGGTCTACAACGAGAAGCTCGAGCAGCACGTCTCCAGCTTCCACTATGAAAAGGGCGTCACCTGCATCTCCTGCCACGACCAGCAGAAGCAGGGCGGCCCGGACTGGATGGTTCCCGTCACCAATCCTCCGATGAAGAAGGAATGCGGCGACTGCCATGAAACCCAGGCCTACGTGGTGAGCCACACCAAGTCTCACAGCAAGTACGAGTGCACGGTCTGCCACATGCCGAACACGGCCGCCGGTCCCAACGACGGCAGCAACGGCAAGATGGACGCCGTACGCCGCCTGCACACGTACAAGATCAACGTGAGCCCCGACGCCTCCACCTGGACGAAGGACAAGGACGGCGCCTGGGTCCTCTCGAAGGATGAGGACGGTCACGGCTACGTCGACCTGATGTGGAGCTGCGCGCGCAATGCGCCCGCCGACTACACGGTCGCCGAGGGCCGCGGTTGCCACTCCAAGGCCACGAGCGAGCTTGATCCCGGTCTCGTCTATCAGGACGAGAAGGAGGTCTACGGCGAAGTCATGAAGTGGCAGAAGCCCGTGAAGGACGGCTACGAGCAGATCAAGGGCGGCGTCGAGCGCGTCTCGAAGCTCCTTGAAGTGACGACGCTGCCGTACGACAAGCAGACGCAGATCCGCCTGCTTCTCGACAAGGCCACGGAAGTCTCCGACCTGATTGAAAAGGACGGCAGCTGGGGTGCTCACGCCTCCCACTACCTCCAGGACCGCGTTAAGTCGGCCCTGAGCTACATCGACCAGGCACAGACGCTCCTTGACAAGGGCGGCTACTGAGAGACGCCTGAAGCGTCCTCTCGGTGAGGCGGGCGCCGCCGCGAATGCGGCCGTCGCATGGCGGTCCGCGGCGGCCTCCCGCCCATTCAGGAGAATAATCGTGACGACTAAAATCACCCGACGCGCCCTGCTGGGCGCAGCCGGTGCGGGCGTCGTGACCCTTGGTTCGGCCGAAGCGGCCGCCCTTGCGGCCTCTTCGGAGGCTTCGGGCAGCCGCGAGCCGCACTATGCGATGGTCTTCGACCAGAACAAGTGCGTCGGCTGCGGCGACTGCAAGGCCGCCTGCAACGAGGCCAACCATCTGCCTCCCGGCATCTCGCGCCTTCTCATGGAGCGCCAGTCGAAGTCGCACCGCGTCATCGGCAAGGAGCCGTGCCCGATCTGCGGCAAGCTCGAGGAATGCGACTGCGAGCGCAAGTACGTCCGCGTCTCGTGCCAGCAGTGTCAGGACGCGCCCTGCGTAACCGTCTGCCCGACGGGCGCGGCCCATCATGACCCGGAAACCGGCATCGTGACCATGGACCCCGACCGCTGCGTGGGCTGCAAGTACTGCATCGTGGCGTGTCCCTACAACGCGCGCTTCATCAACGCGGAGACGAAGGTCGCGGACAACTGCGACTTCTGCCTCCACACGAGGTTCGCGGAGGGCCGCAAGCCCGCCTGCGTGGAGAGCTGCAAGTACGATGCGCTCGTTTTCGGCAACGTGAACGATCCGTACTCGTACATCAGCCGCCTCATCCGCGCCAAGGACACGGTCCGCATCCGCCCCGAGCTCGGCACCCGTCCGAGCCTGAGGTACATTCCGTTCGTGAAGAAGGGGGCGTGACATGGACATGAACTTTGCAATCGGCCTCTCCCAAGGCATTGCCTGGCCCTGGCCCATCGCCGTGTACCTGTTCCTTGCAGGCATCTCCGGCGGCGCGGTCGCGGCTGCGGTCATCCTCAACCTCTACAGGAAGCAGGCGCATGAGAACACGCCCGTCCTGAAGGCGGCGTCGGTCATCGGCGCGGCGACCATCCTGCTCGGCATGGTCTGCCTCGTCCTCGACTTGACGAATCCGTTCAACTTCTGGCGCATTCTGATCTACTACAACCCCACGTCCGTGATGAGTCTCGGCGTGATGGCGCTGCTCGTCTACATCCCGACGGTCTGCATCCTCACGCTCGTGGCGCTTCGCGGCCTTCTCCCGAAGGTCGGCCTTGGGTTCCTCGACGGCATCGTCGGGTTCTTCGACGGCTGGCGCGTGGTGCTGCAGTGGATCGCGCTCGTCTTCGCGCTCACGATCTGCGCGTACACGGGCTTCCTGATCTCGGCGCTCATCCGCTTCCCGCTGATCAACCAGGCGGTGCTTCCCGCGCTCTTCGTGGCGTCGGGCCTCTCCGCCGGCATGGCCGCAACGAAGGCTTTCGCCTGCCTCGCCTTCGGCGACAGGCACGAGAGCTGCGACCAGCACCTCCTTCACGCGGCCGAATGGCCCGTGATGGCGGCCGAGGCGCTCTGCATCTTCATGATCGCAGTGGCCCTCGTCAACGGGAACGCCGCCGCGCAGGCCGCCTTTGCGGCCTTCACGACGGGCGCCTGGGCGATCGAGTTCTGGGTCGGCGTCGTGTGCGTCGGCTTCTGCGGACCGCTCGTCCTGGGCCTGATCGGCGGCGGCCTCATGTCGTTTTACCTGAGCGCTCTGTGCTCGGTGGCCGGCATGATGTGCCTGCGTCTCTTCATCCTCTATGCGGGCCAGCTCCACGGTCTCTGATGACCCGGACCCCGTGAACTCAAGCCGGGCATCCGCTCCCTTTCGGGACGGATGCCCGCATTCTGCGGAGACGCAACATGCCCTGTCTTCCGAACGATTTCCCCGGCGCGGTCTCGACCGTGCCCGTCCTCAAGAACTTCATGAGCCTCGAGACCGAGGACGTAGTCGCCGAAGAGGTGCCCGTCGCGCTCGTCTACAACGGCATCTCCCACACCGTCATGATGGCCTCTCCCGTCATGCTCGAGGAGTTCGGCATCGGCTTCAGCCTCACCGAAGGCATCGTCGAGTCCGTCTCGGACATCTACGACGTCGAGGTGATTGAAGCCTGCGGCTCGGGCCGCGAGGTGAGGATCACCATCAGCTCCGAAGCCTTCCACAACTTCAAGGCCCGCCGCCGCGCCATGCTCGGGCGCACGGGTTGCGGCATCTGCGGCGTCGAGAGCCTCGGCGATGCGCTTCGCCCCGTGCCCGATCTGCCCGCCACGCAGACCTTCGACATGAGGTTCTACCGCGACGCCGTCGCGCAGTTGAAGCGCTTCGAGCGCATCGGCGCGCTCACGGGCTGCACCCATGCCTCCGTCTGGATCAGACCCGACGGCACGCCCGCGGGCGGCGCCGAGGACGTTGGCCGCCACGTGGCGCTCGACAAGCTCCTCGGCCTTCGCGCGCGCGAGGGCTGGCGGGACGGCGCGCTCGTCGTGAGCTCCCGCGCCTCCTACGAGATGGTCCAGAAGGCCGCCATGTGCGGCGTCGAGATCCTCTTTGCCGTTTCGGCCCCCACGGCGCTCGCCGTGAGAACGGCCGAACGCTGCGGGATGACGCTTGCGGCCTTTGCACGTGCGGGCGGTCCCAACGTCTACACGCACCCCGAACGCCTCGTCGGGGTGCAGGACGAAAGGCTCTGCGCTTAAGTCGGTCAAGCTCAGGCAAGTGTTGGGAAACGGGTCCTTCGGGGCCCGTTTTTCATTCTGGGGATGGGGCCGGATGTTCTGGGACAGGAGGGAAAAGCGCAGCAACAATAAAATTTATAAAGTCGAGCCGAGAAAACCCGCGGTTTTAACCGCCGGGATGATAAGCGCTCAAATCCCCTTCGCACAAACTCGTGCGAAGCATGCGTCCTCGAAAAGGACGGTGTAGGATTGAAATCATGAAAGCCAACATCGCCTACAAGTTCGAACTGATGCCTACCCGGGAGCAGAAGCGAATCTTCGCTCAAGCTGCCGGCTGTCGGCGTTTCGTGTGGAACAAGGCGATAGAACTGCAGAAGCGGTGCCTTGAACAAGAGGTTCCTTTTCTCAAGTACACGGAGCTGGCCGGACGGTTGGTGCTGTGGAAAAAGGAAGACGACATGTTGTGGTTGCAGGAAGCGCCTTCTCAGGCACTTCAACAGTGCCGTTTTCCCGTGACGGGGAGGCGACTTGATGCAGACGACAAAAGAAACGGCGGACTCCCGAGTGGGAGCCCGCCGTTGTTACTGGTGGGTCCCGCCTCCTTGCGAGAGGAGACGGGGGAGAGAGGCTTTAGAACGTGTAGAGGACGTTCACGCTGCCGGTGCCGCCGCGGTGGTCGCCTGCATAGCCCTTGAGGCCCACGCCGATGGTCCAGGGACCGTTGGCTTCGGGTTTCATGGTGAAGCCGAGGTCGACGATGGCGCTGTCGCCCTTGAGGCTCGGCGCATCAAGCGCGGCGGTGGCGCCCGCGAACTTCAGCTCGCCCTCGGCCTTGCCGTCGAAGACGTGCTCGTATGCGAGGCCGGCGTACCAGTCGAAGGTCTGGAAGGCGCCTTCAAGACGAGCGCCGAGGCGGACCGCATGGGTCGTCGTGTCGTCCATGGAGAAGCGTTCCTTCGCATCGCTTTCGAGCGTGACGTCGTCGCCCTCGACATAGGAGAGGAGGTAGCGGCCGTAGGCGTCGAGCTTGACGTCGGGCGTCAAGTCAAAGACGTAGCCCGCGCCGATGTGAGCCGTCGCATAGAGGCCGTCGGCGTCGTACTTCGCGGTGCCCGTGCCGTAGGAGCCGTCGAATTCGGTCGAGATCTGGCCGAGGCGGACGGCGCCGTCGAGGTAGAAGGGCGACTGGAAGTCATAGCGCATCGCGGCGCCCACGCCGTAGTAGTCGTGGTCGGCGTCGGCTTCGGTGGAGGCGACGTGCGATTCGGACGAGGCCCAGCCGGCTTCAACGAAGCCTGCGAGCGTCAGGTTGTTGATGCGGCCGGCCGTACCGACGGCAAGCGAGAAGCCCTCGACGTCAACATGCGAGCCCGTTTCGTAGCGGTTGTAGCCGCCGGCCATCGCGCCGAAGGCCGTGAACGAGCCTTCCTTCGCGGCGGCGCGGATCGAGCGCATGCCTTCGTAGGCGACGAATTCGGCACCCTGCGTCACGAAGGCGACGGAGCCGAGCTGGGCTTCGGCGAGCGTCTTCGAGCTCTCGGAGACCTTCACGGAAGAGGCGCCGATCGTCTGGGCCGTGTCGCCCGTGCCGATCACGATGCCGGCATCGGTGAGGAGCAGGTCGGTGCTGTCGATGGCATCCTTGCCGAGGTCGTAGACCACGTCGCCGAAGGCGTTCTCGAGGGTCACCGTGGTTTCGGCGGCCGTCTTGTACTTGCCGTCAACGAGGAGCGTGCCCGAAGCGACGTTCCTGGCGACGATGTCCTTGTCGCCGGACATGTCGAACGAGGCGCCTTCCTTCGTGAGCGTCAGGATCGCCTCGCCGGCGGGCGTGCCGGTGCCGTCGAAGACGATTTCAGAGGCCTTGCCGCCCGTGATCGCGCCGACGGTGTTGCTGCCTTCAAGATAAAGAGACGTTTCCGTGTCCTGCTTGGCCGAAATCTGGAGCGTGCCCATCTTGGAGTTGATGAGGTTGATCGTGCGCTAGGTCTTGTTCGCTTCAGCATCACCCGCGCCCGTGTCGGCTTCGGCGAGGCGCATGAGCGCTGCGTTAACGGAGGGCTCGAAGGATTCGGTCGAAACGGTACCAGTGACATCGGCGCCGTCAAGCGTGATGACGGAGCTTTCGACCGTGACGTTGCTCTGTGCGTCGGCCTTGTTGCCGCCGCCGTAGACGTTGCCGAAGATCTTCGAGTTGGCGATCGTCACCTCGGAGGTCTTGACCGTGGAGGTCGCGCCCTGTGCGGCGTAGCCGCCGGCAAAGACGTTGACTTGAGAGTCCGCAGCACCGAGCGTGGCGTCGGCGATCGTGAGACGGGTGCTGTTGACGGAGGCAGCAGTCTTGGCGCCATGGGCAAAGCCGCCGGCGTAGATGTCGCCGGAGAGCTTGACGCCCTTGCCTGCGATCGTCATGTCGACGTTTCCAACGGTGGCTTCCACCTTGTTGGTGGTTACCATACTCTTGGAATATGCCACGCCGCCACCCACGACGGAGGCCGGAATCCCGAAGCCGTCAAGACCGCTGTTGTGATCCATGGTGTTGATCGTGCCGCCAGTAATATTGGCTGCCACATTTTCAACGTGGGTCGTCACAACGGCGTCGGTCAGTGCAGAGCTGGTGTACAAATAGCTCAGGCCGCCGCCGACGATGCCGTTGAGCGTGCCGCCCGTGACGTTCACGCGGGCCGTGCCCTTGACGTCGGCGGAGACGTCGCGCTTGGTGGATACGTCTTCACCCTGGCCCGCCTTGGCGGAGCCGCCGCCGAGCACTGCGGCTTCATAGGTGCCGCCCGTGATGGTGAGCGAGGTGTCGCCGAGAACGTCGTTCGAGAGACTGCCCGTGAAGTCGTTGGACTTGCCGCCGGCGATGACGTTGGCCTTGAAGGTGCCGGCCTTGAGGATGAGATTCGTGCTGCCGACCGTGGCGGAAACGAAGCTGTCTTTGTCAGTGTCCTGGACGGTCTAGCGCAGATACGTGCCGCCGATGACTTCGTCCTTGACCGTGACCTTTGCGGCGTCAACGAGGATGTTGGTTGCGCCCTTGATTTCGGAGGTCGTGTATTCCTTGCTCGAAGCTGCGGCGTTGCCCATCTTGTTTTCAGCAACGTAGCTGCCGCCGACGATGCCCTTGCCGAGCGTGATTGTGCCTTCACCCGTCACGGTGACGGAGGTGTTGCCTTCAATTGCGGACTTGCCGCGGTTGGCGAGGTAGTCGCCGCCAATGAGAATGTTATCGTTCCCGAGGGTGACGGTCTTGTTCTTGGCTGCATTGATCGTAACGGCGGCGGATTGGGCCGTGGAGGAAGTTCCCTGTCCCGTGACGCCGCTGCCGGCCACGACATGGCCGTTGTACGTGCCGCCATTGATCTGCAGGGAGGAGTTGCCGGTCGTGAGCTTGAGCAGCATGTCGGGCGTTTCCACGTGAGCATAGTTTTCGGCGAAGCTGCCGCCGTAGACGGAACCGCCGAAGGTGCCGCCGTTGATGGTGACGGAGGTGTCGCGGACGGTGGAGTTCGTTTGGGAGACCATGCCGGCGTCGGGACTTGAGGCCTTGATGTAGTTTCCGCCTACCACGGCGCCCTTGGACGGGTCGGCTTCGTACTGAATGATCCCGTCTTCAATAACGAGCGTCGTGTTTCCGTTGACGATGGAGCCTTTGCCCGTATTGTTCGCCTTGCTGCCGGCGACGATGTATTCAGTCTTGACGGCCTTGACGGTCAGCTTGGTGTCGCCGATGGTGGCTTCATGCGTCTTGTCGGTGAGGCCCTTGGGCTGCTTGATGTAGTTCCCGCCCACGATTTCATCGACCTGTTTTTCGTTGGTGAGATCAACGGTCAGGTCGCTCGTGGAACCTGCATGATTGAGATCGGTCTCAGCGGTAACCAAATCCGTGTAATGCCACCAACCGCCGATGAGCTGGCTCTTATCCGTGACGTTTTGAGTCTGAGTGTTGACGGTGAGGGCGGAACCTTCACCGGCGATGCCAGTCTTGCCGTCCTGTTCATGGGTCGCCGCTGCGGCTGTCCCTGCAGCGAAAAGCGCGCCGACACAGCACGCGATGACAGTCTTTTGCATGTTTCCTCCGAGATTTTGGTTGAAAGAAATTGGAAGAGTTTTTTCAACGATAGAAAATCTGTGAAGGGGGGGAAACCCGCGTCCGTATTAAAATGGCAACAAAATTGGGAAAACAGCTGGGCTTCTGAGGTGCTTTTACAACACATCGGCTTGAGAAAGCCGTTCGGGTTGCTCCCGTCACGAGAAAGTCGCCTGATTGGGAGGAAGTGGGAGGTGCTATGAAAAGACGTTCTGCGCGGCTTGTACTGGCGAGGACGGAAGTGGAGGCTGGAGGACTTGAGAAATCCGAAACGACATCATCGTGTCGAGAAGCTGCGGTTGGTCTTCGGCTACTTTTCGAGCGTCGTCAGCGCGGGAATTCAGGTTCGGCTGGTAGGCTTGAACGATGATGCATGGGCGGGAATCATGAAAAGGCGCGTGCTTCCGATGTCTTGGTGGTTTCTCAGCAGTGCGAAACATCTGTTTCGTTCAACAACAGGAGGCAAACCCCTCTTGACTTTGTGTTTCGAAGATGGGAGTGTTGCGTCTTTGTCAATAGTTAGGGAAAACCCTACCCCCTCCCTCGACAAATAAATTAAATTGAAGTGGCGTTCAGGATGGGTTGCATCCTGAACGCCATATGTCAATTTCATTCAGAAAAACAGTCTGTATAGAGACAAGCACCGTCAGGCCATTTTCAATGGCCGGCTGCCTTTGGAAGCCTTTTCTTGACTTCAAGTCAAGGTACCGAACAGGAGCAGAAAATGCATGAAAAGATTTTGATCCCGCCCGCCGTTCATGACGAACCCCACTTTGCGAAGAAGACCCTCGTTCTGGCCGTTCTCCTCTCCGCGACCTCCATGTTTGCAACTGCGGCCAGCGTTAACGTTGTCACAGGTCAGACCTATCAGGACGATGTCGATGTCAAAGCCCCGGACACCTTTACGAACGCCGGAACGGTGAAAAACCAGACCATCACGGTGGCCGGCAGCTCCAAAGCCGCTTTCCACAATACCGGCATCATCGAGACGGGAACGCTGACGCTTGACGGCATTCAGGGGCTCGAGATCGGTGGCGAGTCCATCACGGCGACCAAGGGCATCGTCGTCAAGGGCATTCCCGGAGTCAACTCTCTAAAGAATATGGTGACGGTTGGGAAAATCGTCACGCCTGAGCTGAAGCTTATAGGCACCGCAAATGAGTACGGTCTCCTCTTCAATTCGACTGAACAGGTCAAGGACATCGACAGGATCTACGTCGAGTGCAACAATGGCCGTACGGGCCTCCTCGTCGAGACGAACAAGACCGTTGCCTTCAATGAAGTCGAGCTTGGCGGCACAGGTACCAAGAATGAAGCTCGCATCGAGGTCGAGGCCGGCGCAACGTCCTCCGTGGAGCAGCTGATCGCCTCAACGACTCAGGCAAAGGTTCAGGTGGACGGCACAGGCGAGATCAAGATCAGGAACGTCGCCATCAAGGACGGTGCGAAGCTGGGCATCCAGACATGGGCACTCGGCAAAGAAGAGAACACGACGGATGTCGCAACCGTTGAACTTGGGAGCGTCGTTGTCGGCGAAAACGCTTCTCTCGTCACGCAGCTCTATGATAAGGCCCAGCCCGGCGTGACATACGTCGGTGCTCCGACCTTCACGCTCGAAAAGGGCGCCATGGTCGACCTGAGCTCTGCATCCAAGGATGACGGCAAGCCTGCGAAGGCCAGGCTCGAAGCCAAGGCCGTCACCTTCGTCGTCGAGGACGCCTCTGCCGCGACCGTTTACGTGCCCGTGGCCGAAAACGTGAATGACAATACCGTGATGACCGTCAAGGGCGCGGCTGCAAACAACACGGGTGATGCCGGGGCCGACCTGAAGGCCCTGAGCACGATCGTCAAGACCGCCAAGACGGACACGAAGGGCGTTGCGGGCGTTACGCTCGAACAGGAGGCGAGCGAAATCTTTGACGGCGCTACGGGCGTGACGGATGAAAACGGCTCCATCACCGGCGTCAAGGTGCAGGCAAATCCCGCCACGCACGGCATTGCCGAGATGACGGCTCTCGGCCTGCAGATCTGGCGCAACGAGATCAACGACATGAACAAGCGCCTCGGCGAGTTGCGCGATTCCGCTGACGATGCCAACGGCGTCTGGGCACGTGTCTACACGGGCAAGGCAAAGTACGGCAACTTGGGCGTGACGAACAAGTACACGTCCTTCCAGTTCGGCTATGACCGTCAGGTCGTGCCCGGCATGTGGCTTGGCGGTGCCATCTCCTACACGGACGGCAACAACGACTTCGCCAACGGCGACGGCGACAGCGAAACGTATGCCTTCACGGGCTACGGCTCCTGGCTCGCCGACAACGGCATGTTCGTGGATGTGACCGGCAAGGTCGGTCGCCTGAAGAACAGCTTTGACATCTCGACCACGCTGGGCACGGCTTCGGGAAGCTACAACACGAACGCGTTCTCGCTCTCCGCCGAAGCGGGTTGGCGCCTCCATCCGCTCGACAACAGCCTTTACGTCGAGCCGCAGGTCGAAATGATGTACGGTCGCGTGCTCGATGCCGACTACACGACGTCCATGGGCGTTGCCGTCGAGCATGAGGCCGTCGATACGCTCATCGGTAGAGTCGGTTTCGTGCTTGGTCTGAAGTGCCCGAACAATCGCGGCAACACCTATGTTCGCGCTTCGATCCTCCATGACTGGCAGGGTGACGCCGAGTCGACGTTCACGAAGGGCGGTCAGACGAAGCGCATCTCCGAAGAGCTCGGTGACACCTGGCTTGAATATGGTGTCGGCGCGAACTTCAATGCCACGAAGAACCTGCATCTCTATGCAGACCTTGAAGCCACCGAAGGGGCCAAGGTCGAGACGTCGTACAGGTTCAATCTGGGCGCACGCTGGTCGTTCTGAGGGTTATTGACCTTCGGGGCGCCTGATGAATAAAGGCAGGAGCAGTCCGAGACCTGATTCCTGCCTTGCAGTCGCCGCGTGAGACGGGGCAACCCGTCAGCGCGGCACTTTTGTTTTCGAAGATGCTTCAGTTGACCTGATCCGCCTCCTTGCGTGTCTTTTCAGCGAGTCCGCTTTGGCATCTCCATCACCTCAACGCTCCCTTGGGAGAGGAAATGGAATTGGCTTTCTGTAGGCGAAATTCGGGTTAGCCCCGTCTTGCATGGGAGAAAGGTTGTGCGATAAAAAAAATACGAATCGCATTGTCTTTCGTTTGACACCATGACGACGAAATCCGTAGCGCGAAGCATTCGGCGACCGCCTTTGGGATGAGCCCGTCAAGTACTGCTCATGTCCGGAGAACGTTCGCCTGAACGACCAATTTGCCGCTTATTGCCGGGAGGGAGCATGACGCTACTCGAAAAATGCCGGAAATGGCACGAAGCCGGACAGTTTCCCAAAATCATCGAGGCGCTTGAAGCGCTCGGAGAAGACGGACGAACGCCGGAACTTGCAAGCGAGTTGGCTCGCGCCTACAACAACGAGGCGGATCCGAACACGCCCGAAGGGCGCCGCATGCTCCACCGGGCGATTGAGCTTCTTGAGCCGCACGAGGAGGCACTTGGTGCAACCTATCTGTGGAACTTCCGCCTGGGCTATGCCTACTACTATCTCGACCAGGAAGGGCGCGCGCTTTCACGGTTCCGACGGGCGCACGAAGCCAAACCCGAGGACGAGGATGCCAAGGAATTCATGGAGGACTGTCTCAAGCGCGTGACGTTGCCGTTCTTCCGGGTTCCCTTCAGGGAGCGCACGCAGAAGGCCTGGACGGCCTTCGAAGGCGAGGAGGCGGAGATCCGCGCCATGATGGATGCTGACAAGACGCATGAGAGAGGCGAAGAGATCGTCGATCGCATCGAGCGCATTCTCCGGCTTGCGTTTGAGGACGTTTCGTTCGAGGTCGGCTTCAATGGCGTCAAGCATGAGCTCATTCTGACGCCTGAAGGCAACCGGATGAAGCTCTTCGAGCTCGTCTACTTCCGAAGCCATGCGCCCGCATCCGTCCTGAGGCACTGGGAGATCACGCTTGGTCGTCGTGGGACGTCGGGCAATGAGCTTCATGCCGGCGGCGTCAGGATCGGCGGTGAAGACGTGCAGGCCTGGCTTGAGCCCGACGACGATGCGTTCAAGCTCTCCGTCTTCTGCGCCAGGCTTGCGGATCTGAAGGCAAAGGAGGAGGGACGTGCCTGGTGGATGCTCACGACGCTCACCGACCAGCTGCTCGGCGAAATTCCGCACATGCGTTGGATCAACGACTTCGAGCTCCTTGATGCGCCCAGGGCGATGCCGGGTTTTCTTCTGAGCGATCTGCCGGACAAACTGCGGGAGCTCGGCAAGGACCTGGCGCTCGACGCCGAGACGCTGCTTGAGAACAGTTATGTCGGCTACACGCGCGAGCCTGATCCGGACCCCGACGCCGACTGGCGTCTTGACGTCATCGCCGGTTCCACGGCCTGCCCGCCTCTCATCAATGGCTATATGAGTGCGGACGATGAGACGATGGATGCACTTCATTCCGATGGCGTGACGGCGGGATTCATCGCCTTTTCGCTCGATGGCTTTACGGGCGAGAATCGGACGCAGAGGATCTTTGCTTTCCGTGAGGCGCTGGAGGCGAAGCTCGAAAAGGCGTGCGGACCCGATGTCGTCAGGATGGTCGGCGGCGCTACCGGCGTGCATTTCGGCTATGTCGACTTCATGGCCTGGGATCTGCAGCCCGTGTTGTTCGAAGCCCGGGCGTTTCTTGAGGCATCGGACGTGCCGGCGGCGAGCTTTCACGTCTTTCGCCGCGAAGTGGGATCCGTTCCGCTCAAGTCTCCCGACGATCGGGCGGATGCCGGCGAGGATGACGATGATGAACCGCTCGACTATCGTCCCGAGATGGCGGAAGCCTTCCATGCCCGGATTGAAAAATGGAATGACGATGACGAATATACGCGCTGCATTCGTGCGCTCGATGGCGTTCCAACGCAATATCGTGACTACCGGCATGCCTATGCTCTGGCGCGTGCGCTCGAGAACTATGCAGTTCTCGGCGACGGGCAGTACGGCTGTCCGCGTGACAAGGCCCGGGAAGCCCTGAGGCGCGCCATCGGCATACTGGAATCGGTCCGCGAGGAAGGCCTCGACAGGGCGGAGTGGCACATGCGCATGGCCTACGGCTACCAGTACCTGACGGGAGAGGAGGAAAAGGCCATTCCTTATGCCAGAACCTGGGCTCAGCTCGATCCTGAGGATGAGGATGCGCCGTGCGTCATCCGCGAATGTGAAAAAGCGGTTGAGGCCCGTTGTAAGAACGACGGGAAGCCCGTTGAGAGGAAGGGCGTCTTCCTCGGCTTCGTGCTGCTTGAGAAGGCGCATTGGGACAAGGGCAGGCTGATCGCCGATCTGAAGGCCGAATGGGACATCGACGTTCCCGAGGAGGACAAGGACGACAGGAAGGACAACGGGGATTCGCTGGTGTTCGAGGCGGGCGACATGATCGCCGCAGTGAGCCTGATGCACGGCCCGGTGCCGGGGGGAGAGGCGGAGGACAATGCCGAAAACAACTACATGTGGCCCGATGCCGTCAAAGCCGCACAAAGCCATGCCGCCCACATCATGGTAACCGTGCTGGGAAAGGAGACGGACGTACGTCTGCGCGGGCAGTTCTTCGTGAAGCTCGCTGCCGCCTGCTGTCGTCAACCGGGTGTCCTCGGCGTATACACGTCGGGCGTTGTCTTTGAGCCGTCGTTTTATGCCGACATGGCGGGCGTCATGAAGGAAGGCGAACTCCCGCTCAACAACTGGATTTGGTTCGGGCTCCATCGAAGAGAAGGCGGCGTCTGCGGGTATACCTACGGCATGGACGTCTTCGGCAAGGAGGAGCTGGAGGTGCTCGATGCGGATGCCGATCCGCTGGCGGTCAGGGAATTTCTTGTCAGTCTGGCGGGCTATGTGATCGGTTCGGACGTCACTCTCAATGATGGCGAGACGATCGGCTTTTCCCAAGGCGACAGGCATCGCATCACCCGCAGTCCGGGCGTGGCGCTTCCGGACCAACCGACGCTCAAGGTGTCCTTCGAGCAGAATGAGTGAGATTCTGCTCGACGAGGCCGCTCCTCATCTGGAGAGCATTCGTGAGAAGTGTCTCCCTGTCGACGAACTCAATGCCTTCAGTCATCTGGCGATTTATCTGCGCTGGTGCATCGAGCACGACCTCATGAGCGAGTCATTCTGCAGACGCTGGCCCGATATTGTTGAGGCCGTGAGGACGAATCCGGCCGAGGCGTGCCTGCGCGAATGGCTCCGAGACAAGCTCAAGGGCGAACTGCATGCTTCAATCTTCAACGAGCGCGGCGCGGACTTTGCCTGCTACTACTACGGTGCCCTTCACGAGTACACGCCGCACTATACGATGGATGTCGACATCCATGCCGTTTCCAGAATAGGCGTGGAGAGGAACTTTTCGGATGAGATTCAGGACGAAGCGTATCTGTTCCTTCCGTTTGATGAAGACTATTATCGAGAAATGGCCCGGATCATCGAGCGGCGGTACGAGAATTGGGCCGGACAGCGCTTTGACGACTCGACGCTTGCGCCTTCCGAAACGGCCGAGGCGCTGATGGCGTATCTCGACTGCGAGTGTACCTATTTCCCGTCGATGGCGGACGATGATCCGATCATGTGCGCTTACGAGTATGCCGGGAAAAATGCAGCGCACGAAGGATTCGTTCCCATGCTCATTGCAGTCGACGAAACACTCTGGGAATGCCTCATGCTCAATTCCGATCCGGCTCATGAGGGAGATGACGATCATGCCTTTGATCCGGATGCGGTAGCCGCCTACCGGCAATCGCAGCTCGCCGCACCCCTGCCCGACGGCAGGATGGTTCTGGAGGACGGCATGGCAGAGCGCCGCGCAGAAGCGGAGGACGATTCCAAGGATTGGGACACGGAAGTCGTCGGCCGCATGGAGGGCGGCTTCAACAACCATCGGTTCTCCGGATATTGGAACAGCGAGACGGACATGACGCATCCGGTCATCCTCGCGAGAATTCCGGTCCGGCATCCTTGGGAGGTGTTTGCCCATCTGCCGTTCGGCAACTGGAATGACTGTCCGGATACGCCGCAGCTCATGGCGGTCGCCAGGTACTGGTTCGAAAAATTCGGTGCCGTGCCAGCCGTCATGACTCATGACGAGCTCGACTTCGCGCTTCCGAAACCGATCGGCCGGGAGCTTGCCGTGCAGACTGCACTTGAGCAGTATGCGTTCTGTCCCGACATGGATCAGAATCATGAGTCCGTCGGGGCACTCGCGGATACGCTCCGGCAGTCCAAAATCTGGTATTCGGATTCGGTTCGTCTTCAGTCCCTTGATGAGTCCGGAAGAGGCTGAGGTTGTCTGGCGCGGTGCGTCGGATGAAAAGGAGACGATCGGCGACGGCCGTGTCACGGCTGACATCGGTTTTGATCGCGCGCGCCGTGCATTGACGGGGCTGACTGTCTCCGGACGGCTGGGGGCCTCCGAAAGCCGATGGGAGGGTGGTCATGTCAAGAGTGCTGAGAAGACCTTCGAGTACGTCTATGCAGAGTCGCCCCTCAAGTTTGCCTTTTCCTATTCGTCCGCAGGTGATTTTGTCAAGGGCGAGCTCATGCCGCTCGGCATGGGGCCCTTGAGCTACAGTCTCACGGTGACGCCTGAGAAGGAGGCAGGTCGCCTGCGTAATGCGACCGAGTTCAAGTTCGACATTCGGGACGTCAACATCAACGATTCGGAGCTGCCGGTTTTCGACCTGCGGTTTGATGCCGGCCTGTACACGCCTCCGAATGTCTGGCTGCCGTGCCTCTCAGCGCATTTCGTACTGGGCTCGGATATGGCGGACCTGCCCGGCATCTGTCCCGACGGCAGCATGACGGACATTTTCGCCGCTTCGATGCAGGGAAATGTGGAGGGGACAGTCCGTGACCTCCGGTTGGCCTGGGCCGGCGCCGAATTGACGCTCAAGGGCAGTTTCGTCAACCATGGGCTCCCCGGGGGAAAGTTTGAGACCTGGCTCTCTTTTGTCGATACCGGCAAGAGACCGGTGCCGGGTTCGGTTGGTGCGCTCAACCGCGATCTGCGTCAGTACGTCGAAGCGCTGGAGAAGGAGGGCGCTGTGAAACGGGTCGGCGAGGATGCCTACGAAACGACGCTCGAATTCGGCCTCACGCCTGAAGGCATTCTCAAGACGACCGCCAACGGACGGGACATGGACGAGAGCAAGGCCGCCTTCCATTGGGGGCTGCCCTCGACTGAGCCCAACGAAATCATCATCAAGATTTCGCCCAAGGCCGAACCGTATCTGACGAAGGGCGTGGATGCCGCCGTTGTCGAGCCGATCGAGAAGCTGCTCACGGGACTTGATGCCGTGCAGCGCTGGTCGTCGACCCGGAATGAGTACGGGGCACAGGTGCTGGTGATCACGGTCGATGACTTCGCCAGGGCGCCCGAGGTCGTGGAAGCGCTGGACGTTCGGCTTGAGCAAATCAAGGAAGTCGTGCAGGACGCTGTCGTAATGGAAATGCGCTTTGCACCCGAGGCAATGCCGGCGGAGTGGGAATGAAATGCAAAATATCAAGTGAGAGGTGAGTCATGAACGGTGTTGTCATGCTCGTCGCAGTGCTGGTGACGCTTGTTGCTCTGAAGCAGAACATCGATCGCGACTGGATGGGACTTCTTCTCACTGTGGTTGCCCTTCTTCTCGTTTTCGGGACTGGCGTTCGGCGAGGCTGACCAGAATCATTTATCACATGGCAGTTGAAATGCATGGGACGCAAATCCTCAACTGGCCGATCAGCTGCCTTCGTCTTCCCGGCATGCCTGTTCCTCGCGCGCCTGCGCCGCGAGATCCGCCCTGGCATCCTCGGCGATCTCCATCACCTTTTCGCCCACGAGGTCAAACGCCTCGAGGTTGCCGTTCATCATGCGGATGATGCGGAAGGTCGAGACGAAGAAGGTCATGAGGATGAAGCCCGTCATGCCCGCATTGAGGCTCAGCCATTCACCGGACATGTAGCCCGTGACGACCCAGATGAGCATCAGGAGCGGTCCTTTGTCACGAAGAAGGTCGGCAGGAATGCTCGAGGCCGTGGTGGCGCCCGCATCACGAAGAAAGAAGAGGACGTTCGGGTGCAGGTCGGGTGCACGCACCACCGAGTGGTTCCAGGCGAGGACGCCGAGGAACCAGACGGGAATCCAGTCGGGCATCATGTGCGCGGACTGCATGACCGCGCCGGCGCCAAGCACGGCGGCCACCATCGCAATGGTCCTGAAGAACTTGGGACGGTACGTGCGGCAGTACTTCGTGTAGAGCGTGGCGAGCTTCAGGTACATGAACGCGCGACCGCGCTTCTGGGCGGGACGGAGCCTGGCGAAGTCTGCGTAGCGAAGCTGTCGATCTCGGGGAAAGCCGAACTGCATGAGGGCCTTTATAGAAATGATTGCCTGGTTGGTTTTGATTCTGAGATGGTCCGAAGATTCTACAGGCTCGGACGACGAGAGTCACGGCTTGCTCGTCTTCTGCTTCCCGATCATGCAGACATGCGTCATGCCGTCCGCCTCCCAGAGCGCGGCAGGGAAGAGATACGAGCCGCCCACAACGGGGACCTTGACGACGTCGCGGGGAAGGTCAAGCTTGAGATCAGGCTCGAAGGACTTTTCAATTAGCGTCGTGCAGTAGAGTGCATCGGGATCGTCCGGCACAAGTCTGAAGGCTACGCCCGTCATGCCTCTTGCACGTCCTGCAGCTGCCGCCTTGAGAGCATCGCTCCAAGCGGGTCTCGCAACGCCCGCCATGTCGCCCATGGAGAGAAACTCAGGAAGGCTGGAGCTGATGACGCTGTTTGGGTGTGCCGGATCGTCGGATGTCGTGGCGTGCACGATCATCACGGGATGCTCGGAAACAACCATGCCGACGTGAGAGAAGGGCGCCCTGTTGGGACCCTGAGCCTCGATGATGAGGCGGCTCTCCGTTCCGAAGCCCCTGCGAAAGACCAGATCGCCGGTCCTGAGGCTGCCGCAGGGGGCGAAGTCGTCAAGCGTGACGCCCGTGGGGACTTCGGCGGACGGTGCCTCCTGAAGCCCAGGAAGAAGCACCGTCGCGACTTCGATGAGCTCACCCTTGACGTCCTCATGCATGAGAACGATCCCTGTGGACATGAGAACGGCGGCTGCCGTGAGGAGAGCCGCCGTGCGGGTATTCATGAGAGTGGAATCAGAGGCCGAAGGTGACGAGCCAGCCCTTCTCGGTCTTGATGAGCTGGGCGGTCTCGACCTTGCTCGAGCCGTTGCCGAAAGCCACCTTGACGCGGGCACGGCACTTGCCGGCCTCGATGGCTTCCTTGGCGACGGGTTCCATGATGGAGACGTCGCGAAGACCGCCCTGCTTGGAGGCGGAGTCCTTGGCCTGAGCGGCGCTCTCGCTGATCTTGGCTTCGGCGATCTTCACCTCGGCGTCCTTGGCGTCGGCGGGAACGTGGAAGAACTTCGTGGCTTCGGCGGCATCGCCGCGGTAAAGGGCGCGCACGAAGGCGCACGCGACGTCTTCAGGCGTTTTGGGGCTTCCGCAGCCCGTGAGGGCGAGCGTGGAGGTGCCGGCGATGAGCAGGGCGGACGCCTGGATGAAGCGGCGGCGGTTGATCATGATGGTTTTCTCCTCTATTTTAGCTTTGGCCCGGCACGTCGATTGACAAGCCTGAGGACGTGCGGGGGTTTTTCCGAAGTCTACCTAAAAGCAACGCGAAATGCGGGACGGCATGATTTCCGAACCGTATTCAAACGCAAGAGGGACGGTGACGAGGCGTTGAGGCAGAGCAAGGGGCGTTGCTGATCGAGACAGAAAAAGGCCCCGCATCCGGTGAAGGATGCGGGGCCTTGACTTCAAGTGAGCCTGTCGTCCGAGGCCCGAGGGCCCCGGAACATCAGGTCATCAGAAGTGGTAGCGGAAGTTCGCATTGACCTGCGTGTTGGCGCGATCGTCCGGGCCGAAGCCGTAGGAGGCGTTCAGACCGAAGGACATGTTGTCCTTGACCGCTTCAACGCCGAGGACGTTGTTGAAGAG
>ENA-UPWO01000285-UPWO01000285.1-human-gut-metagenome-genome-assembly--contig:-NODE-285-length-34135-cov-35.557226_pt1 | contig 34135 bp, 30 predicted proteins | sample MGYA00250056_ERZ773388 | MGnify/ENA primary metagenome ERZ773388 (study PRJEB29103, sample SAMN06112004) | human gut metagenome | biome: human gut; feature: ankylosing spondylitis patient; material...
TAAGCCCAACCGCGCCGATGGTACTGCACACCCGCGGGAGAGTAGGTCGCCGCCAACTTTTTTACAAGCCTCTTTCAACAGATTTGTTGAGAGAGGCTTTTTTTGTGCGTGTTAGTTTTTTTGGGGGGTGCGTCCTTACCTGAAGATGATGCGTCCTCACCTGGGGGCGACGCGTCCTCACCTGGGGGCGACGCGTCCCCGCGTCGGTATTGTCAAGTTGGGGTTCGATCCCCCAACTTGGCAATGAGAAAATGTATTGTATTTGCTTGTCAAGGCATCGAGCCTTGCCAAGCAAATGCCGACGCGGGGACGCGTCGCCCCCAAGTGAGGACGCGCCCCCCCCAACTTGGCAATGAGAAAATGTATTGTATTTGCTTGTCAAGGCATCGAGCCTTGTCAAGCAAATGCCGACGCGGGGACGCGTCGCCCCCAGGTGAGGACGCGATTTCCCCAGGTGAGGAAGAGATTTCCCCAGGTGAGGACGCGATGCTCCAACTTGGCAATAAGAGAAGGATTAGCATCTATTCATGTTACTTCCGTAGCCAGTGAATGAGGCGATATAGCCAGCCTGTATGACGGGTTGTACCAAGGATGTAGTAGGGGAGAGCAAAGAGGCGTTCATAGGTGTTGAGTTGAGCAAAGATGCGTCTTTTGTACCCTCGGAAGTCAATGTGTTGTTCAAATTCTTTGAAGATTATTAGAGCCGTCTTTCGTTCGGCAACGCTCATTTCATCGTGGTGCATATAAAGCAACATCGTGGTGTCTAAATAAAAGTGCATGAGCTGGGTCATCAATTTTAGTCGGTGCTGCTTGTCTGGAAAAACACTACAGAATGTGTCGTGTAACATCAAGCCCGTTTGCAGGCGTTGAAAGCGTCGCATGGAGAATTGGTGCGTAATCGCATTGGGGTTGCCTTGGTAGTAGTAGAATGTGCCAGAAGCAAAGGCCACTTTGTTGGCGTGCAAGAATTGCATGCGTGTGTTGTACTCATCGCTATCGTAAAAGCGCGTGTCGCTCCGTTTGTCGGCCATCAAGGGCATACGCACGAGGCCGAAGCCGTTGATAGAAAAGTCAGCGGCAAGGTAGAAGGCTTCCTGAGGAGAGAGTACTAATTGGTAGTCTTTATTAGGCGGATAGGAGCACGGCCATGTTCCAAGACGATTGTCCGCATATCGCAGTAGCATATCTGGCAGTACGATGTCTGCATTAATCTCTGTGGCACGTTGATAGAGTCTTTCCAGACAGTTGGGCGACAGGGTGTCGTCTTGCGACATATAAAAGGCATATTCGCCTTTTGCCCATTGACACATGAGCGCAATGTTGCGTGCCACGTTGCCCGTGGGGTCGTTCTCCTTATGATATATACGTATGCGTGGCTCTTTTTGAGCCAATTGTTTTAATATCTCGTAGCTGTTGTCGCTTGAACCGTCGTCTAAGGCGATGAGTTCCCAGTTAGTGAAGGTTTGCGCAATTATCGAACCGATGCTTTCGGGCAAATACTTTGAACCATTATATATGGGCATTAGTATCGAAATGTTTGCTTCTGAATTGGTAGAGGGCATATAGCGTGTTTATGTTGTTTACTTTACAAAGGTACGTTTAACAATCGTAATATTCACAAGTGTCAGTAGATAGATGTTGTCTTCTGCCCTTTTTGGCAGAAGTGGGTCGGTGTGTACTGCACAAGTTGTCATTATTTTTAAATATATGTTATAGCCGTCGTGTGCCGAATGTTTTGGCAATGTGTTTGCAATCAAGAGGGCAAATAGTAAACATTGATAATAATAAAACAATAAATATATGAATTTCGACAACTTTACAATCAAAGCACAACAGGCTGTTCAACAAGCCGTGGATAGTGCGCAACAAAATGGGCAGCAGGCCATTACCCCTGTTCATTTGTTGGCTGGTGTGCTGGCTGTGGGCGAAAACGTTACGAAGTTTATCTTTGGTAAACTTGGCGTAAACGAGCGTTCATTGCAAGCTGCCGTTCATCAAGAATTGAGTCGCCAACCTCGTGTAAGTGGTGGTAGTGCGAGTCCATACCTTGACCAAGAGGCCAATGCTGTGGCACTAAAGGCGCAAGACTTGGCTCGCAAGGGAGGTGACACTTATGTAGGACTCGAACCGATGTTGCAAGCTCTGCTCGAGGTGAAGAGTGTGGCAGCCCAAATGTTGAAGGACGCTGGCGTAACGGCCGATGGCTTGAAGAAAGCCATTGAGGAATTGCGCGGTGGCCAGAAAGCTACATCGCAAAGTAGTGAAGATACTTATCAGGCATTGGAGAAGTATGCGCGCAACTTGGTAGAAGAGGCGCGCAATGGTAAGCTCGATCCTGTAATTGGTCGTGATGAGGAAATTCGTCGTGTACTGCAGATCCTTTCGCGTCGTACCAAGAACAATCCGATATTAATAGGTGAGCCGGGTACGGGGAAAACGGCCATTGTAGAAGGGCTGGCTGAGCGTATCGTAAGAGGCGACGTGCCAGAGAACTTGAAGAATAAGAAACTTTATTCGCTTGATATGGGGGCACTCGTAGCGGGTGCCAAGTACAAGGGCGAGTTTGAGGAACGTTTGAAGAGCGTCATTAACGAAGTGACTCAGGCTCAAGGCGACATTATCTTGTTTATAGATGAGATTCACACCTTGGTGGGCGCTGGTAAAGGCGAAGGCGCTATGGACGCTGCCAACATCTTAAAGCCAGCTTTGGCTCGTGGTGAATTGCGTAGCATTGGTGCGACAACGTTGGAGGAGTATCAAAAGTACTTTGAAAAGGATAAAGCCTTGGAACGCCGTTTCCAAACAGTAATGGTAGACGAACCAACGCCTGAAGATGCAATTAGCATCTTGCGTGGATTGAAAGAACGCTACGAAAATCACCACAAGGTGCGTATTCAAGACGATGCCATTATCGCAGCCGTACAACTTTCACATCGTTATATCTCGGATCGTTTCTTGCCCGACAAGGCTATTGACTTGATGGATGAGGCGGCAGCTAAGTTGCGTATGGAGCGTGATTCTCAACCTGAGGAGTTGGACGAGATAACACGTCGCTTGCGTCAACTTGAGATTGAGCGCGAAGCAATCAAGCGTGAGAATGATACGCAAAAGTTGGAGCAACTGAATAAAGAAATCTCTGAACTGAGTGAGAAGGAGAAAGACCTTCGTGCTAAGTGGGAGGGCGAAAAGGAAGTGCTCTCACGCATTCAGCAGGATAAGCAACAGATAGAGCAACTTAAGTTTGAGGCCGAGCGTGCTGAGCGTGAGGGTGACTATGGTCGCGTAGCTGAAATTCGTTATGGCAAACTCAAACAGTTGGCTGATGACATAACGGCTCAACAAGAGCAGTTGCGTAATCGCCAAGGTGCGGAGGCTATGGTGAAGGAAGAGGTTACGGCTGACGACATCGCTGATGTCGTAGCTCGTTGGACGGGCATACCTGTAACGCGAATGCTACAGAGTGAACGTGAGAAGTTGCTCCATTTGGAGGAAGAACTGCACAAACGTGTAGTAGGTCAAGACGAGGCTATTGAAGCTGTGGCTGACGCGGTACGTCGTTCACGTGCAGGACTGCAAGATCCAAAGCGTCCTATCGGTTCGTTCATATTCCTCGGTACAACAGGTGTCGGTAAGACGGAGTTGGCAAAGGCTTTGGCTGACTACTTATTCAACGATGAGAATATGATGACGCGTATCGATATGAGTGAGTATCAAGAGAAGTTCAGCGTGAGTCGACTCGTTGGTGCACCTCCGGGATATGTAGGTTACGAGGAAGGTGGACAATTGACAGAGGCTGTGCGTCGTAAACCTTACAGTGTAGTGCTCTTTGATGAAATAGAGAAGGCACACCCTGATGTGTTTAACATCTTGCTGCAAGTGTTGGATGATGGTCGACTGACTGATAACAAGGGACGTACTGTCAACTTTAAGAACACCATTATCATTATGACTTCAAACATGGGTTCGCAAATGATTCAGCAAAAGTTGGAGGCGATAGCTAACAAGAATGCTGAAGAGCGTGCGCGCATCATTGACGAAACGAAGTCACAGGTGTTGGATATGTTGAAGAAGACGATTCGTCCTGAGTTCTTGAACCGTATTGACGACATCATTATGTTCCAGCCCTTGACGCAACCTCAAATTGAGCAGATTGTCCGCATTCAAATCGGTGGTATACAACGTTTGTTGAAAGAACAAGATGTTGTGCTTGACGTGAGTGATGCAGCAGTTAAGTTGGTTGCTCAGGCAGGTTTCGATCCCGAATTTGGTGCTCGTCCTGTAAAGCGTGCTTTGCAGCGTATGTTGCTCAACGACTTGAGTAAGGCACTATTGGCGGGTATGGTAGACAAGATGAAGCCTATTCATGTTGATGCCGCAGGCGATCGTTTAACCTTCCACAATTAATGGAATATTAAGTAATAAGTAAAATTGGCCGTGAATTTGTAACAACAACAAATGCACGGCCAATTTTGTTGGTAGTGAAGTCGTCTAAACTTTTCTGACGAAGATTATATTTAAACTTTTATCTCTTCTAAATTCAAAATTTGCCTTTATTTTTGAACTTCATAAAAGTTTAGACGGCTTCAATTTGTGGTTTTAGTACTCTTTGGGGTTCACACCAAAATATTCTTTAAAGCACTTGGTAAAGTAGCTGGGAGACGAGAACCCCGTTTCGTATGTAACTTGTGATACACTCATGTCGGTGCGGTGGAGCAAGTCGGCCGCCTTCTTAAGGCGTGCTACACGCAAAATCTCGATGGGCGAAAGGCCCGTGAGTGATTTGATCTTTCGATATAACTGCGTGCGGCCGATGCCCATTTGAGTGGCCATATCTTCAACGGAGAAGTTGGTATGTTTAAGATTTTGCTCAATAAGCGATCGGAAGCGTTCGGCAAAAGACTTGTCGAGGTCGCTCACGTCAGACTTGCGTATGTTCGTGTCGTCACCAAAGGCCAGCTTGAGGCGTCGGCGGTTGGCTATGAGGTTGCGCAAGCGTGCACGGAACATGTCGGGGCTAAAGGGCTTGGCAATGTAAGCATCGGCACCGCAGTCGAAGCTGACTACACGTTGGTCGTCGAGCGTGCAGGCTGTGAGCATCATTACTGGCACGTGAGAGGTCTGCCATTCGTCCTTCAGTCGGCGGCAACACTCCCAACCATTCATGACGGGCATCATTACGTCGCACACTACGGCATCGGGTATGATTTGGCGTGCACGGGTTAGGCCCTCTTGTCCGTCGGCTGCTTCGATTACCTTGTAGTCGCTTCCCAAGAGCAGTTTGATGTAAGAGCGAATGTCCTCATTGTCGTCAATAACCAATACCGTGGGTGGTTCGTCAGCCTCGTTCTCTTTATTATCAGAAGGCATAGGCAGCGGTTCGGGGCGTTGCAACTCGTTTTGCATCTTGCTGATAGCTTCAGCCGATCCAATAGCGGGTTGGCTTTCAAGCGGTTGTTCGATGTGGTCAATTACGTTATGTTCGTTGCAAGGTATGTTAACGATAAAGCGTGTACCTGTACCCAAAGTGCTTTCTGCACGCACTGTTCCGCTGTGTAGCTCGACGCATACCTTGACAGTGGCCAAACCAATGCCCGAACCATCGTGGCTCACGTCGGCTTGATAAAAGCGGTCGAAGATGTAAGGCAGCTTGTCGCGCTCAATGCCTTGACCTGTATCTTCGACAATGAGTGTGAGCTGTCGGCCTTGTTCAACGTTGTCGGTGAGTTGAGCCGAAACGTTGATTTTGCCCCCCTCGGGAGTGTACTTAAATGCGTTTGATAGTAGATTGTAAAGTACGCTCTCCATCTTCACTCCGTCTACGTAGCCTTGCCACCCATTGGGGGCAGTGGTGGGCAGACATTTGATGTTGTAACGAATGAGTTTCTTGTGTGCCAAGGTATTAAACGGTTCACACCACTTTCTTATAGCTTCGTCGAGTGCCATAGAGGTAGGGTGGAGTTGTAGCTTGCCGTCCTCGTACTTACGGAAGTCGAGCATCTGTCCCACCATGCGCAGCAAGATGTTGGCATTGGTGCTGACCATGTTGAGTAGGCGCTGCTGCTCGGCATTGAGATTGGTGCTCAATATGAGTTGTTCGACGGGAGCCGTGATGAGTGTGAGCGGTGTGCGTAGGTCATGCGATACTTCGGTGAAGAAGGTGAGTTTGCTCTGAGTACTTTCTTCTACTTCCTTGGCCATTTTGACCAGTTGATCACGTTGCTCCTCAAGTTTGTGCTTCTGCTGTGCTAACTCTTCGTTGCGGCGAATGGTGATGTAGTACATACGAATGCCAAAACTCAACAATAAGCCAATCAATACGATGATGACGATGCAGGCCAAGAGCAGCATGTTTTGCATAGAGTAGCGCGAAAGGAATTTGTCCATTTGCAGTCCGAGCTGGTCAATGCGCTCTTCGCTCACTTTGATCTGGTCGCTCTGAATGCGGAAGATGCGTGACGTAGCACTGTTGATAATGGTTGAACGCAGTTCCGTATTGCGCTGATAAGGCTCGTGGTTGAGAATTTGTAGCGCCGTTTCAATAATCTTATAGCCGCCTGTAGGGTAGACAAAAGTGGCTAAGAGCTTGCCTTGCTCCACATTCTCAAGTCCCCCACCGCGGCCTGATAGGCCGTCAACACCGATTACTTTTATCTCGGGGTGTCCTAAGCTCTGTAAAGCTTGATGAATGCGTACACCTGTGCGGTCGTTGGGGGCGAGAATGAGTTGAGGAACTGTCCCGGCCTTAAACATAGAGTCGAGTTGTTGTTGTATGCGTGGTCCTTCCCAACCTACTTCAAACTGAGCTACAACGTGAATGCCCGGAGCCTTACGTAAGGCTTCGTGTAATCCTTCGTGGCGCTCGCTGGCGGCTGTGCCAGCAAGATGGCCCGTGAGTTCGGCTATGGTGCCATTGCCTTGTAGTGTATGAATGACAAAGGCTCCTATATCTTTACCTATTGCACGATTGTTGGCACCAATATAGGCTGTATAGTGTTGGGTAGAGGTCTTGCGGTCGGCCACGATTACGGGAATGCCCTTTGCCATGGCCTTTTCGACAGCGGGGCTGAGGGCACGTCCTTCGTTGGGGCAGACGACAAGTAGGTCGATGCCTTCGTTGAGGAGGCTATCGATTTGACGGGTTTGCAATTCGTTACTATCGTGTGCTGAGCGTATGTCGAGTTGCACGTTTTTATAAAACGTGGCTTCGCGTTTCATCTCTTTGTTCATCTGTTGGCGCCAAGGATCTTGGCTGCATTGCGAAATGCCGATGCGATAGGTGGGCTCGCTCTTCTGGCAGGAAACGATGAGAGTAGAAACGAGTAAAAATACTAAGTGTAGTTTCATGAGGAACACGAATGGTTGTTAAGGAAGGGAACGTTAATATATCGTTAACTTTAATGATGTTTTTCGCGCTTCGCGCGGTTTTTGAACATTAATCTCCATTAATCTGTCATTAATCTTATTCATTAATCTGTACGTTTAATTTTAGGGGATTTAGAGCAAAAGAAGGATTAATGATAGATGAATGGAGATTAATGTTCAAAAACCGCGCGAAGCGTGAAAGTAATATTAACGTTAAACGTTAATGGTAGATTAAAGTTTCTATCCGAAGTAGGTTCTGGCAATAGATAGAAATTTCATGCGGTTGGGAATAGTCTCCATGGTGTCTTCGTCTACTTGGCAGAGGTCGCGAATGGCATAGATACCCAATTCTTCGTCGGTGGACTGACGACCCACGTTGCGAAATAGGTGGTTGCGCGCATCGATGATTTCGATGGCCTCGTTGTTATAGTCGGCAGGTTCCATGCTTAGGCGCAATTCAGCCTTGACGAAGCTCTCAAGTGCGTTGACAAAGTCGGTTGTTTGGTCAATCATAGGGGTAAAATATTGTGTGTTGTTACCACCCTGTGGTATTCATGCCACAAGCTGTGTACCACTCAGTTTGTTGGAACGTTTGGTTGAGATCGCCAAAAATACATTTATTGGCATTGTCGGTATAGATAGTCTGTGGAATGAATAGACTTACTGCACGATAGTGATCGGTGGCGGTGGGTATATTTTGGTAGCGGTTATAAGGCCCAACGTAGATGCGGGGGGTGCTGTAGTGCGACGTTACGCAGCGTTCGAGAGCTTGGAGAACGTTGGAGAGGTAAGGTTCGGGCAATAGACGTTCGAAGGCTTGTAAGGCATCGTAGTTGTGAGGGCGATAATAGAAAATCCTCGCGTAAGTTTGATAATTGAGCACAGATGACATATCAGGCGACTGACGATTGGCCAAGGCGGAGTAGGGGAGTGCCTCTTTTAGGGTAGTGGCAAGTGCAGGGAGTTGATCGGTACGCACGGCAGAGATGGTGATTCCTATATCATCATAAACGGTGTAGTATTCGTTGACAACATCGTTGTAGTACGTGCGTGTAATGCTATCGGGCGAGGCTGCAAAAAGTCCACATCGTAACTGGTTGGTGTAGTTGGCACCTGCCGTAGAAATGGCCATGGGAGAAGCTACGACGTAGTCCGTAACGTTGCGTAAGGCATAGTCCACTTCAAGGTTTTGCATGAGGCAAGCGTCGAAGAGAATGTAGTTGAAATGAAGCCCTGTGCGCTGAATGACTTGCGCAAGGTCGGTAATGTTCATTTGGGTGCCGTCATTGCTATTGTATTTATTATAGCTCGTGTCAATGCCAAAAGAGAAGGGACGGGCTGGCGCTACGGCGGTAGTGGGGTAGCGGTTGTCATAGTCGGTGTTGGTGGCGGGCAACCACCCGTCAGCGTGCGACCATAGGGTGAGTCCGTACTCTTGTGCGGGGAACTTGTCCTTTATCGTTTGTAGTACCGTTTGTAGTGTGTGGGGCGATGTCGAACACGCATCGTTGTCGAAGGTGGTGACAAGGTGAGGCTTGTTCCATTGACGCGCGATGCGGTAGAGGCGTGGGGCGCGAAGACTATCATCGTCGATAAAGAGGAGCAGACGGTCGTTGTCGGCTAAGTATTGTCGGCCGTTCATGATTTCGGTAGAGTCGGCTGCAGCTTTCTTCTTGAGCGAATTTTGGGCAGCCATATATATAAGTACTGTGCGGCGGGCTACGGTAGAGCCAGGTTGCACAGGAACGTCATCGTGGCAACTGCAAAGCAGTAGGCTGAAAAGGAGAATGAGTGGATATAATCGTTGCATTATTTAAACTGAATAGTGACTGTTTTAAAACCAAATGATTTAAAGATGCGCGTAAATTCGTTGCGTGCGTTGCGTTCAGTCGTTTGAAGGTTTTGAGGAGTGAGACAACGCTGCATCATCTTCTTACGAGCTTGAGCGTAGAGTTGGTCACGTGCTTCGGGCGGGATAGAGCCCTTTTCGTAAAACGAACGGCTGCGTGCCTCGTCAATAAAATTGTTGTCGAGCAAGGCAGCGTGTGGCAAGATAAGTTGCGCGGTAGAGTCGGGTAGCGAGGTGAACCAATCGTCGGAGGCTTTACTCATGTCGATGCCAAGGCGTAGCGTGCCTTGGTAGATGCGCGTAAGGCGGTCGGTGGTGAGCGTGCGAGAACGCTGCCACTCAACAAGTTCCTCGGTGTTGATAGTAAGGAACTCCCATTGCCCTATATCGCGCACTGATAGAATTTGTTCGGGAGTAAGGTCTATGCGTGTGTTGCGTTCCACCTCAAGGTGTATAGGGGAATTTTCTTTAATACCGATATATATATAAGTAATGGCAATGACGATGGCGGCTATGGCAAAAATCCACCACCAGCGCAGCAAGCGTTGTAGGCTTTTCATTTTTAGTTCGTTTGAAGCTTTGTCCAATCGTGATCAGAATAGTTGCGGCCAAAGCGTAAGGTGATTTGACTCTCGGTATATCCTAAGTTAGAAAAAAGTGGAATGAGTTGGCGAGCAGCACTCTGCTTGGCGCGCTCTTCTAAGCCGAAACGTGAAAGGTGGGCTGTAATGCTATCAGCCCCTTGTTGTGCAAAGTTGGCAATCTCGGCATCGGTGTAGCGTGAACGCAAGGCATCAACGTATTGACGTGTGCCTTGATTGTCAACACGCGTAGAAGTGATGATGACGTGCGGGTCGGGCAGGGTGATGACGAGTGTGCTGTCAGTGCGTTGTAGGTTGTCGGCTGTAAAGTTGGCAAAGTCAATGTAGGCTTTAAGCGTAACGTCGATAGGGATAGCAATGCGGCGGTCGCCCATGCGAGCAGGAAGATCGACTTGCAGACCTAATACTTTGCCTTTGATGCGAGGCTCGTCGGTATGAGTGATGAGTTTGTGAATTTTCATCTCAGCCGTATAAAGCCGAGCACACGACTGAACGCGCATAACCATTAGTGCCGTGGTGTCGACGGCAGATTGTGTTGTGCGCTTTGCTTCGCTATCCTTGTTTTGCCTATGGCACGATGTGGCGCAAAACGCCAAAGAATGGAGCAAAGCAATGTATATAATATATATAAGCCAATGTTTTACTTTCATAATACAAAATTATAGAAAATAATGTAGGGTAAAAAACTCTTATAGTGTTTTCTTGTTTTTATGCTTAAAGTTTTGTTACTTTGCCATTCCATTAAATGTAACAAACAGAGTATATGAAGAAGATAGTATTGGCATCAACTTGCTTACTGTTGGGGCTTTCGTTGGCTTCGTGCAGCAACAAAAAAAGTGATGCTGAGGCACAAAACGTTGATAGTACACAGACTGTAAATAATAACAATGCTCCGTATGCCGAACCAACACAAAGTAATGCTTATACAACAAAGTTGGCAGGTAAGCAGTTTGAGATTACGATATCGCGTGTAGCTGATAAGACATTGCCTATCGTTAAGGACGATTTGGGAAAGGAGTTTTATGACAATCGCGTTGACGTAGTGATAAAGTGCAACGGACAGGAGTTTTATAAAAATTCGTTTACGAAAGATGCTTTCTCAGAATTCTTGACCACAGCAGCCGACCGTCAAGGCACAGTGTTGCTCGGCATGGCTTATGATAGTGCCAAGAGTGATGGACATGCCATTCGCCTTGGTGCACAAATCGGTCAGGTAGGCATCGAAGAAGGTCCAGCTTTTAGTATCGAAATCCCCCTTGATGGCAGCGCTGCAAGTATTGTGCGCGATAATAATCAAGATACTACGGGTGACGATATGACGGATTGAAAACTTGGGTTATGAGGTTATTGGGTTATGAGGTTAAAAAGTTAGTGTGTCTAACTGTTGTTTAATTCGTTAATTCATTAAACTCATAAATTTGTTACACTCATTAAACTTATAAACTTACAATAATGGCAAAAGAAGAAATGGACGCTGCAACTCCCAATGCTGAGAAGTTAAAAGCATTGCAGGCTGCAATGGCAAAGATAGAAAAGGACTTTGGTCGTGGTTCGGTAATGCGCATGGGCGACGAACAAGTAGAAGACGTAGAGGTGATACCTACAGGAAGTTTAGCACTTGACGCTGCTTTAGGCGTGGGTGGCTATCCTAAAGGACGTATTATAGAAATCTATGGTCCAGAATCGTCAGGTAAAACGACATTGGCTATTCATGCCATAGCACAGGCTCAGAAGGAGGGCGGTATCGCAGCCTTTATCGATGCAGAGCATGCTTTTGACCGCTTCTATGCAAAGAAGTTGGGCGTAGACGTTGACGAACTCTTAATCGCTCAGCCCGACAATGGTGAACAGGCACTCGAGATAGCTGACCAATTGATTCGTTCATCGGCTATTGATATTATCGTGATTGACTCAGTGGCAGCTCTTACGCCAAAGGCTGAGATTGAGGGCGATATGGGTGACAATAAGGTAGGCTTGCAAGCTCGACTGATGAGTCAAGCCTTGCGTAAGTTGACGTCGACGATTAGCAAGACCAACACAACGTGTATCTTTATTAACCAATTGCGCGAAAAGATTGGTGTGATGTTTGGCAACCCAGAGACGACAACTGGTGGTAACGCCTTGAAGTTCTATGCTTCGGTACGTTTAGACATTCGTCGTGTAACTACGCTGAAGGATGGCGATACACCTATTGGTAACCAAGTACGCGTAAAGATCGTAAAGAATAAGGTGGCTCCTCCTTTCCGTAAGGCAGAATTTGAAATTACGTTTGGTGAGGGTATCTCACACGTAGGTGAGATAGTTGACTTAGGCGTAGAACTTGGCATTATTAAGAAGAGCGGTTCGTGGTTTAGCTACGGTGAAACTCGTTTAGGCCAAGGTCGCGATGCGGTAAAGCGCGTTATTAAAGACAATCCAGAATTGACCGCTGAATTGGAAGAGAAAATAGCTGCTGCGCTGAAAGAACGCAATGCTGAAGAGTAAAGTTTGGCGGGCTTATAGGGTTAGAAGATAATGGGATTAAAAAGTTACTTTTAGTTCTTGCAATCATCTTATTAACCCCATAAACTTATTAAACTCTCCCCAAAGATGGAATATAAGAAGCATTACACTGATGAAGAACTGAACGAAGTCGTCGGGTGGTTTAAGTCACATTTTGATGAATTGCCAGCCTCTCTTTATATAGACAAAGCTACTTATGTGAAGGATTTAAAGCATACAGTTACGCTATATTACGACATCGTAAATAAGTTGAAAGACAATCCAACCTATGCTGCACAGATTCGCCACTTATTCTTGATGCGCGATGCCGTGTTGGAGCAATGGAAGGAGGAAGGTAAGGCTTAGAAACAAATATAAATAAAGAGGAAACAATGGTCTGTGTGAAATATATAGATGCGTTTGTTTCCTCTTTTTAGCTTTATACAAAATTATGACACGTAGAAGTATTAGAAAATATAGTTCGCGCCCCGTAGATGACGTTTTGCTCAACGAACTGTTAGAACAAGCAGAACGCACCCAAACGATGGGTAACTTACAACTTTATTCGGTAGTAGTGACGCGTAGTGATGAGATGAAGCAAAAGCTTGCTCCTTGTCACTTTAATCAGCCTATGGTGACGCAGGCACCGGTGGTGCTAACCTTTTGTGCAGATTATAATCGCGTAACAACATGGGCAGAGCAGCGCAAGGGACACCCAGGATATGATAACTTCCTATCCTATCAGAATGCGGCAACAGATGCTTTGTTGTTTTGCCAACGTTTTTGCGACTTAGCTGAGGCTGCAGGGCTGGGACTTTGCTTTTTGGGCACAACGATTTATCAACCGAAGCAAATTATTGACTTATTACACCTTCCTCGATTGGTAATGCCTGTGGCCACGATTACATTAGGTTGGCCTGACGAGCAACCCGCGTTAACAATGCGTCTTCCATTGTCGGCTATCCGTCATGACGAAACGTATCAACCGCACACGCCAGCATCGATTGACCGTGATTATGCTACCACCGAAGCTGCCCCCGAAAATCAAGAGTTTGTGCACATTAACAATGTCGAGACGTTAGCACAGATTTTTACCGACATACGCTATACTGCTAAAGACTGCCGTACGATGTCAGAAGGATTAATCGAGGCGTTGAAGATGCAAGGGTTTATGTAATAGCGGGGAAGCTTTAGTGGTTTTAAATCTTTCTTCGTCAAAGTCTCAATCTCGTCATAATGGTTGCCGCCTCTGATGACAACATATTTGAGCGTTTTGTTCTTAGTCACGTATATTCATTTCAATGTAATCAACATTAATTTGCAGAGCGACATATACATCGTAAAAGAACTGCGGCCCCATTCTTTAAGCAAGAATGGGGCCGCAATAGTATCTTATAGTAGAGTAGGGAAACTTCTACTTATTATGCCAATTGCTCTTTGATGAAGGCTTCCATTTCGGGAATATTCTCTTCTGCGCGCTGGAGCAAGGTGAGTTGGTTCTTTGAACGAACGAGGTTGTGGTCGGCATACTGTATCTTGTAGTAGTTGTCACCATCAAGATAGTCGGCAAAGAAGCGTACTAACTGCATGTAGGGGAAGAGCGTTGCAGCGTAGGGAAGGTTCTCAATCTCGATAGGAGTGAGGAATACGCGTGCAGTCTTTAAGTAGCCTTCAGTGAATGCTTTGAAGATGTCCATACGGAATTCAATCTTGTCGTACTCAGGACTATCTTCGGGTTGTGTGTTGGCAGCAGAGCGAAGGAAGTCACCGTAGTCAGAGAAGATGAAGTTAGGCATTACGGTGTCGAGGTCAATAACGCAGAGTACGTTGTCGTCTTTATCGAAGAGAATGTTGTCAATCTTCGTATCGCAGTGGCAAATACGCTTGGGAAGTTTGCCTTCGCGGAAGAGACGTTCGCTGCGGCACATATCCTCAGCACGCTTTTCAATCTCGTCGATGATGTCTTTAACACCGGCAACGCGACCTACCTTGTCAGCCTTAACGGCATCGTGGAATTGTTGCAAGCGGAACTCAATGTTGTGGAAGTCTTTGATAGTCTCGCCCAACTGTTCGGGAATGTCGGCCAACATGGCTTGGAAGTCGCCAAACGTCTCGCCTACAATCTTAGAGCCTTCGGGGGTTACACCGCTCTTTGATACTGCATCGGGAATGAGTACCATGATGCGCCAATACTTGTTGTCGAAGACGTAGTAGTACTTGCCGTCTTTGCAGGGAACGAACTTGAGTACTTTGCGGTCGATGTCATCAGTATGCTTAGCTTCAAGCTTTTTGCGAATGTGGGTGGTAACAGCAACGATGTTGTTCATCAACATGTCAACGTCGGGGAAAATCGCGTTGTTGATGTGTTGCAGAACGTAGTCCGGGGCATCAGCCTCGGCTGTCGTTACCTTATAGGTAGTGTTGATAAGACCATTGCCTAAGGGCTTCACTTCGGCAACGGTTCCTGTGATTTCGAATTGATTGGCAATGTGTTGCAAATCTTTTTGTTCCATGATATGTGATTATAACTGTTTGGATGAATAATTTATGCTGATTGTGGTAGTACTGAGCCTACTTAACTATGCAAATGTAGTTAAATAAAATTGAATGGTGGCAGGACCTTGTTTAAAAATTACGAAAGTGTTAAGTCGTGACGGAAAAAGCCTTTGATTTGGAACCTAAGTAGGGTGTCAAATCAAAGGCTTCGTATTTTATGAAAACTTAATTAGTATCTTAAGATTTGTCCTGTGCGCAGTTTGGCACCGTTGGTCATGCGATTGGTCTTAGCCAATTTGTCTTCAGCAATGCCTAACTTGTCGGCAATAGTAGAGAGTGTCTCGCCACGTTTTACTTTGTAGAAGTGAGTGGCTGTCATGGCTATTTTGTCTTCGGCTGATACGTTGCGTGACGCAAGGAGAGTAGAGGCATTGCCCGCATCGTTCTTGTGGAAGGTGTAAAAGTCGCCCGTGACATCTTGTGCGGGGAAGTTGAATAATAATTCGGGGTTGATGGCCTCGCCTGCTAAGCGCGTTTCGAAGTGGAGGTGTGAACCAAATGAACGGCCCGTGTTGCCACCAAGGCCAATGGGATCGCCAGCCTTTACCATTTCGTTGCCCGCAACAAGTTGCTTTGAAAGGTGGCCATAGATAGTCTCAAGGCCGTTGTTGTGGCGAATGACTATGTAGTTGCCATATCCTCCAGCGTCGTAACGTACAACGCGTACTTTGCCATCGAAGGCAGCAACAATGGTGTCGCCAGTGCAAACTTTAATGTCAAGACCTTTGTGGACGCGCTTAAAGGCAGCGCGATAGCCAAAGCGTGAGGTGACGTTGCGTGAAGGGGTAGGCATGTGGAAGCCTCGGAGGTCGATGCGATAGCTTTCAGGTACGTCTTCTTGCTTGTAGGGGTGAGCGCGGTTAGTTACCCATGTGTTGTAAACGTCGCTACTAAGATCGAGCTCGAGGTCGCGATCGACAGCACGCTGAATGGCTACGGAGTCGACAGCGCGTAGGCGACGGTCGACGGGGGCTTGACGCGCAATTAAGTCTTGACAATAAGCGGTGGCGCCAATGCCTACCATTACAAGTGTAAGTGCTGCACGACGCAAAGTGGTTATATTCATTGGTTTCGTTTTTTTATCGTGTTTCCTGTTTTTGTATGCCATACGAAATACGTCTTTTCATACAATATAATTACGGCATGTTAAGGAAACGCGGCAAAATTACGATTTTTTATTGACAATTCTACGCTCAATAGTGTTAAATATCACGTATTTAGCGTTAAAGTGCTACTTGTGAGTGGCAGATGCTGACGAAGTGAATGTTCTGGCTCTGTAACGAATAGTGTGGGTAAAAATGTTCTTATGACAAAAATAAACTGCAATTTGTCTGCCTAATTGGGGGGCGGGCTAATTGCAGTTTATAAAACCGAGTTTACCCACACGAAGCGTTACAGAGCCTTAATGTTTTAGTAACGATTTGGTTCGTGATATTTGGATATAATGGTGGGGTTTCCAGTTCTGTGTTCTCAAAAACAGACAGAAAAGCCCCCATTATTGTTGTTAATATAAAGCTCTGATATTTTATGTATTCCTCCCTCTCGGCATCCAAGCCGAGGGAATCTCCTTGTCACCTTTCGCTCCTCCCACACCCATATTCCTCAGTTTCATCATCCACTGGTTGCCCTTTCTGTATTCTCCCTCCACACGAAACACGGTATCTGTCTGTCCTTTCAGTATCACATACCGCTCCATGAACAGAAACACATGGTCGTTGGCTACACAACTCCAGTCTTGTATGGGTATTCCAGCCAACTGGCGGTTCTTGTAAAAATAGTAGTTGAAGCCAACACGCAGCATCTCCATAAAACCTACACGCTCCACTGTGGGACGCTTGTCAAACTCCTGCATGGTGTACAGGTTCACCCATATCGTTTCGTCCTCACCGAGAAACACTACCTTGGCGACGTTGTCGTCCGACAGTTGCACCTGTTTCAGTCCGTGGAGGATGATGTGGTGGTTGTTATTGCAGATGGCATACTCACCTTGACTGAGAAGTTCGCATACATAGGCATCCTTACCATTAAACTCTTCGCCCTTGTTTCTGCCCACGCCGTAGTACATATAAGTCACTACGTGTTCCTCGCCCCAGCGGTCTTTGCGTATGAGTCCCTGCTCTTGCACCTTGCGCTTACCACCTGTGATATATTCTGGTTCATTGGCATATATCTCTTTCAATCCGTTATAGGCGTATTCGTTGGCATAGCAGTACATCTCCGTCACACCGTCCGTTTGTCTGTCCCAGGGATATTTCCTGCCCACATACACCATGCGCTCATTGTTGGTGTGCAATAGCCAATATCGTGCGGTTTCATTTTCACCTTCACTGACTAACTGCCACCCCATGCGCACTTTATTGGTAGAATTATACAGTCCCTGCGGCTCTTCGGTACGGATATAGCGTCCGCCCCCCATATAGCCGCTCCGCATCTTCTCCATGTGTGGCGTAGTGCGGAACACATATAGCAGTTCTCTCAGACGTTGTGATACATCAGGCTCGTCATGGTGCGCTATCACCACCATTTCGGTATGGCGGTCATTGGTTATATCATCTGACTTATACTTGCTGCTGAATGTCCCCAATATGCGTATGGACATATCTCGTTCTCTAACGATATCGCCTTTTCCTGCTTGTCGTCCCAAGAACATACAGCTCCAATCCCAGTCAGTGGTGGGCAATCCGAACAGGCGGTAAAGCCCCACGTTGTCCAACAGCGTGCAGCACTCCTTGCCCTTTGCTACACGCAGTCCGCGCCCCACCATTTGCAGATACTTCGCCAATGACAGCGTTGGACGTGCCAACTGGATAAACTCCACATCGGGACAGTCAAAGCCTTCACCGAATAAGTCCACATTCACCAATATTTGAATTTCTTTCGGTGTTTCGTCTTGTCCAACAGTTGTAATAAGGCTTAGTGAGGCACAGTAAGGCTTATCACCTGCGCTTCCCTCCTTGAACAGCTCTATCATCCTCCTTCGTTCCTCCTTCGGTGTCTTCGAACTTATCGCCACGGCTGCCAATCCTTGCTCTCTGTAGTATTCGGCTATATGCTCTGCGTGTTCTATATTGATGGCATACACGATGCCTTTCTTACCTGCCGCAAAATCCTTTATGGTCTGATACAACCGCCCAATGGATGGCTTGCAGTCCAGCACCTCCTGCATCTCTGCAATGTTATAGTCACCGTCTGCGGCACGCTTCTCTAATCCGTCTATCTTCTTATGGTCTTCACTATTAGGATTGAGCGATATATAGTCAAAGTCGGACAGGTAGCCTTCCTTGATAAATTTAGCTATCGAGTGGGAACACAGCAGTACTTCAAACAAATCGGTAAATCCTCGTTTGGTCAGTCGGCATGGAGTCGCGGTCACGCCCAACTTCTTGGCATTGGGATAGGCGTTCATCACCTCTTCGTAGGTCTTAGCCACGGCATGATGTGCCTCGTCTATCACAATAAGTGATGGCCTTTCCTCCAATTCTTGGTAGTGTCTCGTCAACCACTGTATAGAGAAAACTTCTATAACGCTTGATTTCTCTCTCTCAGCATCAAGAGTAGTTCCTAATCGTCTTTCAAGCGTTTCCTTTATCTGCTCTACTAATTCACGCCTATGTACCACAATCCACACACATGGATTCTTCACTCTTCGTTCTTCTCTCTTCACTACTTCCGAAATCAGAACGGTCTTTCCTGTTCCAGTAGGCATCTGTACCATCACAGATTGATGCGTCACAAACGCATTCTCTATCTGCCGTAACATATCCTTCTGGTATTCGTACAACTGTATTTCTTTTCTCATTTGTGTCTTTCCCACAAATTATTATCTACGCATCAAATCAATTTCATGCGCTTTATCTCTTCCATTTACAGGAAATTCTTTCATCTAATTATTCTGCTTCATTTTAGTATATAGTCATTAGCTTCCCATTAAAAACGGGGCACAAATGAATTTAGAAGATTAGATGTTCATCTCTTTCATCACTCGTTCCACCTCTTCCAATGGCACATTCAGCATACGCGACACATAGAGCGGAGTTATCTTTTCCATTCTACCAGATTGTCGTTCCATGCCAATCAAATACTCAATATTCTTTTTAAGGTCACCCAAACTGTTGGAGAATGTAGGAGCTGTTTTGTCTTCCGCTACCTTTGCTTTGAAAGCATCAAATGTCTCACTTCCATCTTCCCCATACTTTCCGTCCTTTGCCTCATAAATGACAGACGGCTCTAAGACTTCCACTGTATGCCATGCACCAGGAGGTATCACACAGCCATAAATTCCAATGGTAGGATCAAGATGGATGTGTTCTTTCTCCTTGCCATTTTCGTCATAGATTACCTCTACAAGTTTACCACACAACAACAATACATTCTCATTGCTATTTGGATGTCTATGAATGGGAACAATGGTTCCTGGCAGCAATGCGTTCAGAATACGTTGCGAGTTATCATCTGACGATGTACGTAAGTCGTAGCTCTGACGCAAGCGCGGATTCTCTACAGCCTGTTCAAAAAGCTTGCCTAAAAATTCTTTGTTTATCTCCATTATCGTTAGTCATTAGGTAATCTGTTTGCTTTACGAGGTACAAAAAGGAAGGAACAGAATTGCCAAAGCAGTGAAAGCAAACCAAAATTGTTTGAGTTCTGCCGAGTCGTGATGGCATTCGATGAAATCAAATTCCAAATTGCTACTATAAAGTTTCTCATTATGCGTATAATAATTATACAAATGAGCGATTAACAGACATAGATGCAACCAGCACATCACGTCCATTAATCGCTCATCAACCAATTGCTTATCTTACGATTGCCTCTTTGATGCTTTCTACGATATACTTCACATCATCGTCTGTCACATAAGGACCAGCTGGCAGACAGAAACCTACTTTGAAGAGTTCTTCTTCAATACCATTGGTATATACAGGAGCACCCTCATACACGGGTTGTTTGTGCATCGGCTTCCATACCGGGCGGCACTCAATCTTCTTGCCCAACATGAATACACGCAATGCCTCTACATTTTCGTTAGGCTGACAGTCGGTTGTTGCTGAATCAACAGCGTGGATTACACCTGCTGCACCACCTACGGCAGTCTTGATAACTTCCTTGTAAGCGTTCTCTTGTCCTTGAATTTTCACTTCCTTGTCCAGGGTTGCAGCGCAAAGCCAGAAGTTGGCATCATAACGCTTGTCGGCAGGTTGCTTATGGATATGTACACCAGGTACGTCCTTCAACAGTTCTTCATAGAGCGACTGCACATGCTTATGATGGGCAATATGGTTATTGAGGACTGTCATCTGACCGCGACCAATACCTGCGCACACGTTCGACATACGATAATTATAGCCGATAGCCGTATGCTGATAGTAAGGATAAGCGTCGCGAGCCTGTGTGGCATACCACATAATGTTGTTAGCATCCTCAGCATTACGACAAATCAATGCGCCACCACCTGAGGTTGTAATCATCTTGTTGCCATTGAACGACAATACACCATATTTACCGAATGTACCCAACACTTGTCCATCAAAGCGTGAGCCCATACCCTCAGCTGCATCCTCCACAACAGGAATGCCATACTTGTCGGCAATCGCCATAATCTCATCGATGCGGTAGGGCATACCATAGAGAGCTACTGGCACAATAGCTTTCGGCAACTTGCCTGTCTTCTCCTTACGGTCAAGTATCGCCTTCTCCAACAAAACAGGATCCATGTTCCATGTTTCACTCTCAGAACCTACGAACACTGGCTTGGCACCAAGATATGTAATAGGATGACTCGAAGCACAGAATGTGAAACTCTGCACCAATACTTCATCACCAGCCTTCACACCACAGCCAATCAAAGCCAAATGAACGGCAGCTGTACCTGCTGACAGACAAACCACCTTTCTGTCAAGCTCCTCAGATCCATCACTCTTGCTGTTGGCAAACGCCTCCAAATCCTTTTCGAAGGCATTAACGTTAGGTCCCATTGGTACCACCCAATTGGTATCGAAAGCCTCCTTCACATATTTCTGTTCCAAACCAGCCTCACTCATGTGGGCAAGACAGAGATAAATTGTTTTCCTTTCTTCTGACATAGTTTATTATATTTATTCAAATTAAATTTCATTTATCAAAGTTCAATCCAACCATTACAAATGCTTCAACCAAAAGCAAGATGACAAATATCGTATAACTCTTTGATAAGAAATTGAAAGCATGAGATTCATGCATCATCCAACCACGGGTTGTTATCAAGGCGGCAACTATGGCATACCATCCTTTTCCTGCATTTCTTATCATGACATTCCACCAAGAATCATTGCTGTCATCTACCCACAAATGCATAGCAATTAGGAATAAGGCAAATACTATTGCGATTATTGATATCCAATAGATAGAGACATACCACCATTTCAGGCCAACAGGAACTTTAACATCTATATCAAATCTTACTATTTGTCTTTCTTTAGTGCCTTTTATCACCATTGATTGCACTTCAAAGTCTTGACTTGATTGTCTCTCTATATTGGCTCTTTTACTATCATCTACAATAGAGATATTAAAATCTTTCGGAGATCTTATGTAAAACCAACAATTGGATATCGGTGCCAATGGTCTGTACATATACGTTATACTTTTCTCCAATATTGGTTGAAGGTATTTACTTCCTTTATTTGTTGCCTTGTTTTTGTCGCTTAACACAGAATCATAGTAGCTAAGTCTTATAGATTTTACATTACTATTACATGAGATAAAACATGGTTTTCCATCAGACTTTTCATAAAGATATTCAACCAAATATTCTTGCGACTTTTTTATTTGTGATGCTAATCTTCCAAGTTCAGTTTTCAGACAATTCCGTAATAATTCCATTACTCGTTTGCGAGAAACAACGGCAACCTGTTTGTCATCAGTGAATATTGTCAACCAACTCAAACGATCACGTGTATTAAACAGATAATACTCCCCATTTTTAAGTGCTTCAGTATTTTCCAACTCATATTCGTTGGTTAATCGAACCCTGTTGGGTGTTTCAAATTCCATCCGTCTTTTCTCTCGCGCAACCTTGGCAATCATTTCGCCGAAATGCTGTTCATAGAAAGCTGTAGTTTCCGTTAGCAGTTTGTATATTTGGGGATAAGTGGATGAAAATGTTTTCTCATACAGCTTAACTGTATCAGCATTCATACCATTTGCCGAAGGGAATACTACAGACTCTCGTTTCCTTGAATCATTGAAATCTCCAAATCGTCCTATTTCTATCATAGTATTCTTAATGGACAAACAGACATACATCTATTGCAATGTTCATCTGATATCATACATGAGTGTCTCATTTCTTTTTGCTTATCTACTCGTTGTTCTAAAACTATAGCACCGCTATTATGTTGGGCCAACAAAATGGTCTGTTTTACAACCTTCATTGTTTTTATCGCCTCAATCATCACGTCTTTGTCGATAGTTGCTGTCAAATGTTCATTTCTAGTCACGCAATTTAATATATTAGCTACACCCCAATATGCCATAAAAGAGGCTCCTATAGCAGAACTTATATGATCTTGACCTATAGAGGTGTCTGTTGGTATAGGTCCTAAAGGCATTATAGGGACATCAAACTTTCTTAATAATTTGGCATGTTGCTCCAGCTTGTCTATAGGAATATGTCCTATGTTCTCAACGATAATTTTGATACCCTTGCTTTTCAAATACTTGGAAATAGCTAACTGTTGCTTTGTTTCTGCCATATGAACTTCATCACAAGCATCGAATATGTTTCCAGGACGAAATGTTATTCCCAAACTGATAGTTATATCATATTGCAATGCTATATCAGCTATCTCGTCAATATGCTCTAAAAATAGATTATTTTTACGCCTATTAAGTTGCATGTCATAAAGACACATACCACCACCTCTGCTTGTCATCGGCATATTTCTGTTTTGGGCTAATTCAAGTAAACCAAGATTTGCAGTAAAATGAATTGTTACAAAAGAGACACCATCTTTACCCAACTGAATTAGATATTCCTTACATATTTGCCATTGCAGACCGTGTTGTTTAGTGAATGGAATATATGATAGTACAGTACCTACATAAATATTTAATGTATCTTGCACAATCCTATACAAAGGAACATCCAGTTTGACAAGACTCAAATCCATCATCATATCTGGAATATCGCCAGAATCTTTAATTGCTTTTATCTTTTCTATTTCCCCTTTACAATCTGTAATTGTATTGGCTCCGACATTACAATTTATATATATGTTGTGCTTTAATATATCCATAATTGAAAAATTTGATGTCTCACAATACGGGGTTGCCGATGGCTTACGAACTGATGCATGAACTTTACCATTTTGGGGTGCTGCAAAGTTACCCATTACCCGATGTTTCATCCTTGACAATCTGCTCCATCTCACAAAATTCCGCAGTATTCATTTCCTCCTCATTGAGATGTCGCATAATGATTTTTTTGTATCGTCTCCATATCTCACGATTTTCCTCTATCACACATGGTGGACATTTTCCACCATGCATTAACTCCAAAGGAGACTCGTCAAATTGGATATACCATTGGTGTAATTTGTGTTGGGTGTTATTTTCCATTAACTCTATTCGTCCATGTCAGTTCTATTTGGTAGCACTTGCTTGTTAATCCGCTTCATTTCCCCTGGATGCAATTTATTGTCACCTGATAACAACTTAGTATATCCTAATAGAATTAAGTCTTTTGTCTTTGCAACGTTAGCATCGGACATCACACCATTTGCATACATACTTTTCAATGTATCCAATGTGTTTCCATAAAAGAATGAACTTTTATTTAAATCTGCCATGTACTTTCTCACAACATCTTGCCACCCATCTGGTTGTTCATAGATTACAATACAGATAAGTAAATGTTTTATGACAGAATTACTCTCTGATGAGATTTTATCATATATAAGCTGAGACAATTTTGAAGAATATATATTGTCCTTATACCATAACACCAAATTATAAGGGATTGTCGCAATAACTGCAATTAGCAATTGGTTCGGATCATCTTTCAATTCATTAAAACCCTCTGTTAATTGTAATCCAAATCCGTCATATCTCGCAACACCATCCCTTGCCAATGCAGGTGCCATTAAGTATATGACCCTTATAGTATCATACCAAGCATCTGTAATAGCCGTTAGCAGTTCTACTTTTTTCTCTGGTTCAATATAGTCACTGTTTCTTAATGTCTTTGATGCTATTCCTATCATTTCTTGCAAATAGTTCACAGAATAGTTCTCAAAAACCTTATAAACCGTCTGATGAAAAGGAGCTGAAGGGTTATATTGGTTGTCTGTTATCGCATCCTTTATGTCATTAGGGAGTTTCGTCTTTTGAAGTGTTGTTTCCAACTGTTGTATAGCCTTTTTCGCCTGTTCATCAGTGGTCTCGAATTTTAACCTTGAGAAAGGATTGATACCTTCAGGCATTCCTACTTTCTCGTGAACCGTTTTGGATATACGTCTAATATCATTGGTAACTACATCTGCTGCATCATTTTTTGTACGGTCGCTCCCCGTATAGAACTCCATTACTTCAGGATAATGGGCATAATTTTCATCCTTCAATATAAAGTCGGCAAATTCTTTACTCTTCGACATACGCATAGCTGCAAAATAATATACCCAATACGCAAATCTAAAGCCATACAAATTTGTTTCATATTGACAGATGATATGATTTTTCAATAAAATATCAAACAAGTAATTCACGTCAATGGATAACTTCTGTATCCTACAGAAATCATAAAGAACATCACAGAATTCTTTTCCACTAAAGTAGAATTTCTCATTTCTAATCATTTGCTCACAATAATATCCCAAAGCAAACTCACAGTCTTTTTCATCCGGCAAAGACTTGTAATTTGGGACATCTTCATTTTCAAAAAATATACGCAATACCTTTTCTATAACGGCAGTTCTGTTAACAGGATTCTCATCAAAAGAATTGCTAAAAACTTCCAACAAAGTAATACAATTTAATGGTGTGCGATGCATGTTGAAGTTTTGAATATCATCATCCAATCTTTTCAATATAATATCATTTTGTCCAATATGCTTATGTCTATTGTATATTTCAACAATTGATCTTATTTGGAAAGTCTGCAATGGAGCCATATACAGAACTGCAAAATTAAATTCTGTCGTTGCTACATTTTCTGTCTCTACCAATGTCTTTTCCAACAATGGGCACAAAATCATTATAGGAATCTCTGAGTAATCTTGAGTAATTGTTGTCAATATTTGTTTAGCCTCCTTGTTAGATAACATCCAGTTGTCTATAATAATGCGTTTTACATCTTCTTTCTTTATGCCAAAAGCAAGTAGTTGAGCTTCAATAACTTTATTTACATTTCCTTTTCTTATCAATCCTGCATCTACATACAGACAAAATTCTTTTCGCTCTTTCCAGCATTTTAAGATAAAATGCCAAGCAAAAGAAGACAAACCATATTGTGATGGCGTTATAACTTTTATATTATTTAGAGCATCCATAATGTCAGATTCTCCATACAAATTTTTTCTGTTGAATCTGTAAGACTTGTCAAATCTCTCCATGCTAAAATATCGGTCTATCCAAATTAGAGGCTGGTCACCATATACGTTCATGGTATCCTTAAAACGTTCTTCCAACTTTATACTTATTGGGTCACTAACAAAAGGTTGGGGGTCGTCAAATTTAATAACACCATCCTCATCCTCTGTAAAGTCAATACCTTTACGGAATGAATTTCTGCTTGAGAACCATTCACGATAAGTAATCTTATCTACAGCACATCCTTTAAGTTCTATGATACTATAACCCAACTTATCTGTCTTATCTGTATATAGTTGTGGAGCCATACACCATATAAAACTATCTGCTTGATTATTATTACATAAGATGTTTTGTTCATGAGTGTGCCCTGTCAGAACTAAATCGAAATTCAACTTTATCAATTTCTTGAGTTCTGATGAAGACCACTCTGTAAGGAATTCAAATGGATGATGCAGGATAAGTATTTTCTTCTTAGAATTGACATTTAGCCATTGATACAATTTTCTGGTGCCTATATTCAAGCGTCCTTTGTCATCTTTTAATAAAGGATAATTACAGTCATTGATTCCTGCAAATGATGTCAATGAAGAGTTCATGCAATATACACTCCAATCATCGTTTAATTCTATTGGATAACCAATATCATTATAGTTTGCGACTTCTAATTTATCCGTCAAAAACGATTTGTAATTTTCGAACTTACTTGTCAAGAAAGGAACTTGTGTATCACTATCCAGGAAGTCATTAAATGTAGCCTCCGAGAATCCTTGACCTACAAGTGGAGCATAAACCTGTTTACTATCCTCTATCTTTTTTCGCTGAACGTCATGATTGCCAGGTACGGAAACAATATGTTCTTTGGGTATACCGATAGCCAATAATGGCATTATGACATCATTCCAAAATCTATCATAAGAATCCTTGTCATCAGCCTTCTGTACCAAATCACCACCAATAAAGAGAAAGACATCTTTATGAGACATCTCACCCAACTGCTTCTTTACATCTTCCAGAAAAGCATTAATGACAACTCCTTCATTCTCTGGTCTTGTTCCCGTAAAATGAATATCCGAAATGTAAATGATTAATGTGTTCATATTTCAATATTTTATTTTCCGTAATCTGTAGTAATACTTATTCTATCTGTATAATTGAACTATTCTGTCTTTATCCTTGCATTTTTTTTAACAGTAATGAGACAAGTGTGAGAACTTTTGCCTTAGTTGTATTAACCTCATGTATGCTGTTCTCAAAGAAACTCATAGGTGACACATAAGAAGCATTCTTGGCCATACTTGTGTCTATAACAGACACATACGTATAATAGACAAAAGCTTCAATGTCAAATTCACAGCCAGAATAATCGTGTTCATTAAATTGTATATGGTTATCTCTATATGCGATGCCCTTACTTATTCTTATTGTTGGCTTATTAACATTGAGCAGATATTCTCTAAAATTCAGCAAATAGTCGGCAAAATCCAACATTTCAACAATCCTATGAAGACGTATTTTCTTTTCTATATCTTCACAAAGTTTGAAAAGTTGCAAGATTTCAGTAGATAATAAACGTTCTATATCATCCTCAATATTCGGAGTTGTTATTTGCTTTGGAATTTTCCACATGATTTTATCTTTTTTACAAATTCTTCAATGTAACTTCAAATACATCTGTACCCCAAAAGTCATTCAAAGCTTTATATGGATTTTCATGTTTCTCTATCTCATACTTCTTTACTTTAACGGCTTTATAAGTAAGTATTTGGGGCGAATCGGAACATCCAGAACATTGCATAGCAACATACTCTGCTATTTTCATTAGTCGCTTGCTATCCATAATTATTCAATCTGCTTTTAAAGTATATATAGTGAGTGTTTCTTCTTTAAAAGTTGGCAGTCCGCAGACCGCCAACCCCGTTTATTCATAAGTGTACGGCTCACTCTTCTTGGAAAGAAAACCTTTCCCTACAATCTACTCTGAATTTACTCTGTTGCCAGATTTGGTATAGTTACTATATGCAAATATTAGCATGGTCGCATCAAGCATAACAGATGCTATTCCTAAGCAAAGTGCTACATGACCTGTTGCTATGAGTCCGGCTACTGTCAGCCCTATTGATAACATACTAATAGCGGATTGCTATTTCCACAACTACCCTTGCATCAAGGCTCTTGTGAGCATCAAACAATCGAAAACTATACATCCGTAGCCGACTTTCGCTATCTCTGTTGATATACAGGTTAATACCAATGATAAACTACTGAGATCCACTCCAACTTCCGCAGTTGAGTACTTGAGTGTAGGCAGTATCTTCTTTTGAAATGAAGATTTAACTGCCTACATTTTCTTACTTGTAAATACATTTACTTTCATAGTTGTATAACATTTAAATTTTTATATCAATTAGTTGCTCCAAACATCCCAACCTATGCAACTTCGGTCTTTCATCCATAAGGCAGTTTCCTACTCTCCCACATTTCGCAGTACCATAGGTGCTTATAGTCTTTACTTCTCTGTTCGGAATGGAAAGAGGTGATATCCTACAACTATAACCACCTAGACTAGGGAATGTAGCAGGTAGTGGTTTCGCTCCACAGGCGCATGCCTATTCAATCATACCTGCTTTACCTTTATTCTTACTTTATCTCCATCAGATAGTCGTTCTTAGAGAACATGCGACCATACTCTGGTTGGAGGATAGAGGTATCCACCTTGTTGCCTTTCACCCATTCGATGATAGCCTTGGGCAGATTTACGCCAGCCTCATAGCTGAAGGGGAAACCACCACCGAAACGTGGATTCAGCTCCAATACACAATATTCACCCTTCTCGTTCTGCATCACGTCAACATCAAGATTGCCAATATGCTTCAATGCTGTACCGATTTTATGTCCAATCTCACGCACCTCAGGCAAGTCAACTGTTACAGCCTTGTCTGTCTCACCAGCACGCATTGCCAATTTCTGCTTAACGCTTACGGCAACATTGTTGCCCCCAAGGTCGTTCATAACATCCAAGCCAAACTCATTGCCCGTAAGTTTCTCCTGTATCATGATATACTCATCACCTACAGAAGCAGTAGCAAGAATTGTCTTCTTGATTTTCTTCATCAACAAGTGATAGTAGATGTCAAGTTCTTCCATATCGGCAATTGACTCCAATCCAATAGAGCCAGACCCCCAACGAGGTTTCATAAACAATGGGAAGTGAAGCTCGCCAGTCTCCAAAGCATGCTTGGCATCCTCAAGGCGTACATAAGTCTTAGGCGATTTCAGTCCCAACGACTCCACCCACTGTGCCGTCTTATACTTGTCAAAGGCTATGTCGATAACAGAAGGGTCACTAACAATCACCTTTACTCCTTCAGCCTCAAACATAGCCTTGTTCTCTGCCAATATAGGCAGTTCTAAGTCATTGAGCGACAAGAGAGCGTCTATCTTCTGTTCCTTGCAAATCTGTAATGTAATGTCCACATATTTCGGGGCGTACACAGTAGGCACCTGCAATTTCACATCGGCCACCTGAAGAGCAGGAGCCGACAACTGCATATCAGTTGCCACCACCTTATCTCCCTCATTCATATTCTCCTTGAAATATTTCAGCAGATATGTGCGTCTGCCAGCACATGTAAATAGAATGTTCATATTTAATTATTGTTGATATTTATCTTTGTATCGTTCTTTCATCAACTCCACACCCCAACAAAGCATCATTGTAGCATTGGGATTAGCTAACATACCCACATCCTTTCCTGTTCCCTTAAACGCTTGTTTCAAATGTAGCTTGCTGCATATATAGTTTAAATAAATGGAACGATTAACCCAATAGAATTTTGTCTTGTAACACAAATCACTCCATAAAAATTTAGGAAATATTTTTTTGTAATCTTTTAAGGCTTCAAATGACTTAACAGACATTTTAGAGCGCATACGTCCCAAAGTATCAAGACTATAAGAAATACCACCTCCATATTTTCTTTGACCAAACATTTCGCGTTTAACACTTGCCTCTTCAAGCAATCTACGTGATATCGGACGATCATAATGCTCACCTATAGAAAAAAGTTTCATTTCTTCTGAATTACTAATACGTTTTAGGTCTGTCCATCTGTCACCACCAATAAGCGGAACTGCAATTACAATGCTATTATTCTTTAGCATGTTCTCAAAAATAGTTTGAGAAGCCTGACTCAACTGATTTCCAACATGAAAATCAAAATCATTGTTTGCATTGCTGTGCAAACGTTCGTAAACAGAATCACCTCTCTCACCCAGCAATAATAATTTATTACGGTACAAATCTTCAAAATTGATAAAAACCGGATCTGTTTCACCTGAAGCAAAAGCCTCTGCTTCTAATAACTTTTCATTGGATTTATATTCTTTTGAGTTTACTCTATGAATATTTGTATATCCTAAGATATTTGCGATTTCAGTTCCATCATCATCCGCATTATCTACAAAGGTAAAGACTTCATTGCATCCAACATATTTCGCTAAAGCACAAACAGAAGGAGCATCATATCCTCTTGATATAGTACCAATCATTCCATAAGGCATCTTACGTATTTTATCAGTTGCATTATTATTTATGGCTTCTAAAATGTCTATAAGCTTTTGTTTATAATCGGAAAAGTCCCTAAATTCTAAGCCTGAATGTCGTGTATTTTCTTTGATTTGCAAGTCTTTATATATTTCTGCAACACAACAACGAAAGTACTGTAATTTTCGTCCTTTACACAACGGAGACTGTTTGACCAATTTGTCTGTTTTTAATCCATAAAGGATAGAACCCATGTCTGCCACATAAGCTTTGTACCTTTTTATCAATTTGCTACCCGATGCTACAAGAACAAAGGTCATGGAGTTTGAAACGTATAATTTACCATCTGTTTCGATAGCAAATACAGTTTCTTGCATATGATTGGGAGTTATCAATTTTACCCCCCCCGTTTTAGAGTTTATCTTCATACCTGTACAGCAACAAGCTGAGCAAGTATCTATCTCACCTTTTTGCAAGTCGCCATTCCATACACCTGCAGCGAACCATTCGTTCGAAGTCACTACAGCTTCTCCACAACTTACCTTAATGGTTTCATCGTTTTTAGACATTATTGCCAACCAAGCTAATGCTGGTAATTGTTCGTTTATATTATATAAGAATTTCATAATAGTTGAGTTTATTTCATTACGTTCATTAATCCACCTGTATGCCAGAACACAATATTCTTGTCATACAGACTTTGCTTTTCAATTTCTTTCATCATGCCGTAGAATCCCTTACCCGAATATGTGGTAGAAAAAACAAGACCCGTATGTGCTGTCGTTTTATCAAGATAGTCTTTCATTTCAGGTGTAAATTTTTCGTAGCCCCCACACAGATAATCTGTATTAAAAAGAATACAATCTGTATAGTCTTTCTTCACACCGTAATGTGCAGCAAGCATATTAGCAAAATCAGCTATAACCTGTTTGCCACGTTCTTTTTGTCGAGCAACAGAAATACCAATACATTTCACATCACTCCAACCCACAATATCCAATCCAACAACAATACCTGCTTGTGTCGACCCTGTACCCGAAGCTAAGAAAATATAATCAGGTTTATATCCTTGCGCTTCACATTGGCGTTTCAACTCTCTCACAGCATCCACAAAACATGTACCGCCAGGCAAATTGTGCCCACCTCCAATCACATAATAAGGATTATAACCTTCAGCTTTCAGTTTATCCATAGCCCTGTCCATTGCCACAGACGTATCCTCAGGACATATTAGTTCACATTCAGCACCGCTTAATCTATCAAGCAAGGCATTACCCTTCTCGCTCATAAAGCGTTCTTCTGTGCCTTGAATACACAAATGACACTTCCAACCATTCTTAGCGCACATCAATGCCATAGCTCTATTGTGATTGCTCTGAATGCCTCCGCAAGTCACAACAGCATTATAACCATTCTCACGCAAGAACTGTGCATAAGCAACAGCCTTACGAGCCTTGCTACCTCCTCCAACAAAGGGATAAATATCATCACGGACAATTTTTAAAGATTGTCCGTGAATATTATAATCAGATTGCAGTAAAAAAATTGTAACCATCTTTCAAAATTCCATCACTAATTTCTTTTATATGCTGGGAAATATCCTTCAGGCATACAACCATTTTGTTTTATTAATGCATCATAAATTAATTGATTACGAATCTTTTTTGCAGTGTAGTTATTAAAGCATCCAGTTTCAGCAACCATGCTTGCTTTAAAACTTTCAAGTCCACTTCCAACAGTAGCACTACCTAAATCAAACCATTTACATTTTAAATCAGCGCCTCGTTTACATTCGTGATATAGCATTGCTGATGAGGCATTTAATTTTGCAAATTCAGGATTATTGGCAGAAAAATGATAATGATAAACATCATCTCCTTTTAAAAACATACCTGCAGAAATAGGTATTCCATCGTATTTTACAATATTAAAGAAAATTCTGTCAGCAATGAATTCATAGTATCGTAAGAGAAAATCTTTGTCCAATTTATAGTAGTTACTAACATGATATTTGTCGTTTGTAAATTGATATAAATCCAATAAAATATCAATACCTTCAATACCCACGTTTTGCTCAAATTCTAAGTCGTAGGAAAGAGCTTTTCTAACTTGATTTCTTCTTTTCGAACTAAATTGATTTTTAAAGAAGTCTTCGTCCTCTAAATCTACGCAATATTCTTTACCATGCGATTCTACCATATAATACGCTGACAACTCTTCCGAAAGCTGATTCCATGGATCAAGTCTAACATATTCTGCTAAAACATGATTATCCATACAATATTGTTGAACTTTAGCATCAAACTCCTCAAGAAGTCTTTTTGTTAATACCCCTTCTTTAAGTACGATACCATATTCTCCACGTGGCGTAACAATATCAAAGAATTCAGTGTCATCAATAATGCCAGCACGTCTTTTAATGAAAGCATATTCAATGATACCATCTTCGTTTTCTGCATGTAAAGTTACAGAAATACCACCTTCTTTTATTTCTTGAATTTTACCCCATGATGGGTGTGAATAAATGCTTGCTATCATCTTTGCTAATTTTTATTTGTTAATATTTTTAGCTTTTAATTGTGCAGCTCTACTTAAATCCAATCTTCCTGTTGTTCCACCTTGTGGAATCAATTCAATGTCTTTGCTACCACACAACATATTTTTTATTGTAAGAAAAATAATTTTGATGTCAAGTCCCAAAGACAGGTTGTCAACATAATACAAGTCGTTAGAGAATGTTTGTTCCCATGTTACACTATTTCTGCCATGGCACTGTGCCCATCCACTAATACCAGGTCTTACATTATGACGTCTTTTTTCCTCGTCTGTATACCAAGGTAAATACTCTGGTAGTAGAGGCCTAGGTCCAATCAGCGCCATATAACCTTTTAGCACATTAATTAACTGAGGTAACTCATCAATTGAAGTTTTTCTAACGAACTTACCCACAGCAGTAATGCGATCTTTGTCAAGCAGCAAATTTCCATTCGCATCCCTCTCATCTGTCATACTCTTAAACTTAATAACCTTAAAGATTTTTCCATCCTTTCCGGGGCGTTCTTGCAAAAAGAAAGCGCCAGCCCCTTTATTGGCAAAATGTAACCAGATGGTAATTACTAAGAGTATTGGACTGATGCACACAAGTGCAACAAACGCAATACAAAAATCAATCACACGTTTAAAAAAATGTTTGTACATATAATGTTTTATTTTTAATATTTTAGCTTCTATAAATCCCGTTCATTCCTATACCTCCATCTACGCCAAAACGAAATGCGGAGAATTCCAATAGGCGTCCATGCCACATCCATAGGGAAGAATTTCACAAGGCGCATTGTGTGCCACACCCACAGTTTCATCAGCCCCAAGCGCGAATTATAACGTCCAGCCTTCAGACGTTCGTCATGATGCCCAAAGTTACCAGCTTTCATAATCTCACTCAGCAAGAAACGTCCCGACCTCTCGTCAGGTGCAGGTAAAGGCGAATATGCAGAAATATAAACAGAATGATCAGCACAAGCATCAAACAAATACCATAAAACCCATGCTGAGGCTGCAGCAAAATTTTCCAGTTTAAAGTAACGCAGCAAATGTTTCACCTCATCCGTTGGTTGCATTGTCTGCACCACATAATAAAGGTCTATCATTTGGCGCAACCCCACACCCTCATAAAGCAAATGCCACAAGTTATGATTAAGCGTTAGCACCAAACTAAAAACATCGTCAGGCACACAAAACTTTAGTTTTTCGTCATACACAATATGCTTCCTTCCATCCCCTTTAAACCATCTTTGTAAGCGACGGTTACGCCAAAGGTTACGACTAATAGAAGGACGATAATGCAACTCAATTTCAGTGTCAGGAAAAAGACTAAGGTCAGCATGATGATAGTCATAAAAGTACATCGTACCCGTAGCGCGAGCCCAGCGAATCACTTTATCCACATCACCCACCATCCACATATCAATGTCGCCCGATTGCCTAAGCAAACTCATCCGCGAAGAATCATCAATCTTCTCAGCACCATCATATCGCAAAGCCACAGCCTGCCCTTTTAGCACACACGATTCATATCCTGCAGCCTTAATCAATTTATAGACGCGAGTTCGGGATAAGGATTGCGTAAAAAATAGGGTAAAACGAGCTAAAATAGTTCGTTTTACCCTTTGCTAA